>WJXF01000032.1_pt1 | contig 70368 bp, 57 predicted proteins | sample 9263211 | NCBI WGS metagenome assembly WJXF01 (sample SAMN12697362, study PRJNA563984) | aquatic metagenome | isolation source: water sample from a prawn hatchery tank treated with erythromycin, plated on... | place: Australia | collected 2018-10-17
GTACTTAACTTGACCGATACCGCCATCTTCGATAGCAGTGTTACGCCATGCGTTGTGAGAGAACTGAGAATCGATAGAAACACCGATTACTTCAACACCTTTAGCTTGGAAATCAGCTAGACGGTTGTCGAAAGCGATTAGCTCAGATGGGCAAACGAAAGTGAAATCTAGTGGGTAGAAGAAAACAACCGCTTTCTTACCTTTAGTGAACTCTGCAAAGTTGAAGTTATCAACGATTTCACCGTTACCTAGAACAGCTGCAGCAGTAAAATCTGGGGCTTGACGACCTACTAGTACCATTTTTTTGCTCCTAAAATATATGGTTAGTTCCAAACCAAGATAAGTGTTTTTGGTTTGGTCCGTGTTTGTACGCGACAAACTATAGTACACATTGTAGTATGTAAAAAAGCGAATTAAATAGATTAAGTTAATCGAAAAAAGCGATAAATTAGTTTTTATTAACTTGGTCAATATCTAGTCAGAAGTAATAAACAAATCTATGAATAAGTGGCCTAGCCTCAAGCAGTTACACTATCTAATCACTTTGTATGAAACACGTCATTTTAGCGATGCTGCTGAAAAGTGTTTTGTTAGCCAGTCAACCTTAAGTAAAGGCATTCAAAATCTCGAAGAGCTGATTGGCTGTCCTCTCTATGAAAAGAAAGATAAGAAGAGCCCATTGGTTTTTACTCAGGCAGGAGAACTCGTTGTCCAGCAGGGGCGAGAGCTACTGGCTAAAGGACAAGACTTAGTTGAACTCGGGCGTCTGTGCCAAGGGGACGAAATGGAAGGTCAGCTGCGGGTTGGTTGTATTCCGACGATTGCTCCTTTCTTATTGTGCGATCTAGTTCAGGAAGTGAACCAGCGCTTCCCACAACTCAACCTTCTATTAAGAGAAGACACCACCACTAATTTATTAGATGCGCTTCGTCATGGTGAGCTTGATGTGCTGATATTAGCCTTACCGGTCGAGATTGACGGTATGGACAGCCGAATTGTTGGAAATGACCCTTTCCGGATGATCATCAGTCAAAACCAAGCCGATGCTATTCAAACACCGATTAAATATGCTGACTTGCCAAATGAGTTCGTCTTTCTATTAGAGAAAGAGCACTGTTTAACCGAGCATGCGGTATCGGCTTGTCAGTTAACCGATAAAGAAAAGATCAATCCGTTTTCTGCCACTAGCTTGCATACGCTGGTTCAAATGGTGGCAAACGGCATGGGTACGACGTTTATTCCGCAAATGGCGATTGATCATGGCTTGATTGAAAACCAGAATTTGGTCGTCGTCGACGCGCCAGGGCAACAGGCTCATCGCCATATCGGGCTCGTATGGCGACCAAGTTCGTCACGTGTGAATACTTTTAATCAATTAGCAGATGTCGTGTCAGAGCTACTTTAGCGATAAGTAGTAGCCATTAACTCTCAATATCCCGTAAAAAGCGCACTAGTTTCAGTGCGATTTTTAGCATTTTATTCTGTTGGTGAACTTTAACTTGTAAAATTTTACAAAGAAATCTTGATGAAGCTTTCATTAAATTGTGAAATTTCACACTGTGAATTTTACAACTAGTCAAATTTACTCTGTTTGATCTCTTCGTTGCATATCCTCTAAAAGCCCAGTTATCGCTAGGTTTCCTTTCTATTATTAATAATCAAACGTCCGTTTGAAACGGTTTTACAGGTGTAATTTTACTGTAATTAAATTACGTAACTACTTACATTTTGGTGATCGAAATCAATAGCTTGGAGCTGACCGAATAAAACTTTGAATTTAACGATTTGTTTACTTTAGGACTTTTACTCTAACGGATGTTGGTATAGTTTAAATGCAGGTCTTGTAAGACTTATGTCTAGATTGAAAAGCAAGTTAGGCTCAGTCAATCTAACAACCAACGAAACAAAAAAATCAATCAAGTGATGGTCAATGTGGATGTTTGATTGTTGTTTGATAGTTACAAATGTAACTTTATATAGACCAAGCAATACCCGAGTGACAGAAACAGATTAAAGGTGAGTGAACAGCACCCAGTTTCAACACTCTGGATAGTTAAGGAAGAAATTATGCTTGCCAACACACCAGATAGAGAAAAAACAACAGTAGAAGCCCAAGAAACCCTACTAACCGAAGGCATGCTTGATGTCACTGGTACCCTTTCACCAGAGCATCAGGCGATTTTCCCTGTTGAAGCCCAAACCTTTTTGTCTCTGCTGTGTGACAAGTTTGCTGGCCGAGTTGATGAGTTACTGGCTACTCGTGAAGAGAAGCAAGCGCGCATTGACGCTGGCGAACTGCCGGATTTCCTTGAAGATACGCTAGATATCAGAGAAGGAAGCTGGAAGATCCAAGGGATTCCAAAAGATCTGCACGATCGCCGTGTTGAAATCACAGGTCCAACTGACCGCAAAATGGTGATTAATGCACTGAATGCTAACGTAAAAGTGTTCATGGCAGATTTTGAAGACTCTTTGGCTCCCGCTTGGGATAAGGTACTTGATGGTCAAATTAACCTGCGCGATGCGGTAAATGGCGACATCAGTTACACCAATCCGGTTAATGGTAAGCACTATGAGCTGGAACAAGATCCAGCGGTTTTAATCTGCCGTGTACGTGGTCTACATCTAAAAGAAAAACACGTGACATTTAACGGTCAGATTATCCCGGGGGCGCTGTTTGACTTTGCGCTTTACTTTTACAACAACTACACCAGCTTGTTGAAAAAAGGCAGCGGCCCATATTTTTATCTTCCTAAGTTGCAGTCTCATCACGAAGCGAAATGGTGGAGTGACGTATTCCACTTTACTGAGGACTACTTTGGTTTAGACACTGGCACTATCAAAGCAACGGTATTGATAGAAACGCTCCCTGCGGTATTTGAGATGGATGAAATTTTGTTCTCTCTTAAAGAGCATATCGTAGGTCTAAACTGTGGCCGCTGGGACTACATCTTTAGCTACATTAAAACCCTAAAAAGACACCCCGATCGCGTGCTGCCGGATCGTCAGGTGGTGACCATGGACAAGCCGTTCCTAAATGCATACTCGCGTTTACTTGTTCGAACGTGTCACAAGCGTGGTGCTTTCGCTATGGGAGGGATGGCCGCCTTTATCCCAGCGAAAGACCCACAAACCAATCAGCAAGTGCTCGATAAGGTTTATAACGATAAGTCACTGGAAGCGAGCAATGGCCATGATGGCACTTGGGTTGCGCACCCGGGCCTTGCCGACACAGCGCTGGTGGTGTTTGACCAAGCCCTAGGAGAGCGTACTAACCAGCTCAATGTCTCTCGAAGCCAAGATGCCCCCGTTACGGCAGAAGATTTGCTAGCCCCGTGTGACGGAGCGATTACTGAGCAAGGCATGCGTCATAATATCCGTGTTGCGCTGCAATACATCGAAGCTTGGATATCTGGTAACGGCTGTGTGCCTATCTATGGCTTGATGGAAGATGCCGCGACAGCAGAAATCTCTCGCGCTTCTATCTGGCAATGGATTCAGCACGGCAAATCACTCGATAACGGACAAACCGTGACCAAACCTCTATTCGAGCAGTACCTAATAGAAGAGATCGAAGTGGTGAAAAGTGAGATTGGCCAAGAGCGTTATGACTCAGGTCGATTTGAACAAGCCGCCGAGCTAATGGCTAAGCTCACCACCAGTGATGAACTGACCAATTTCTTAACCGTCCCAGGATATGACTTCTTGGACTAAGTAAACCAATAACAATTCAACAATAACGTGAATGTTCTAAGGCAGAGATGGATGTACTGCCAAGGATAAAAGAAACATAGCGCCCATTTACCCATATAAGAAGCGCTCATCAAAAGAGGGATAGACCGATGACTAACTTAACTCGCCGCCAACAAATCGAAGCTTTGGAAAAAGACTGGGCTACTAATCCACGCTGGAAAAATGTTAAACGCCCTTACACAGCTGAAGAAGTCGTAGAACTACGTGGTTCAATGGTGCCTGCCAACACTATCGCTCAACGTGGTGCAGACAAGCTATGGTCACTGGTCAACGGTGACGCGAAAAAAGGCTACGTAAACTGTTTGGGTGCTCTAACCGGTGGTCAAGCGGTTCAGCAAGCAAAAGCAGGTATCGAGGCAATTTATCTATCAGGTTGGCAGGTAGCGGCAGATAACAACACTGCATCTACCATGTATCCTGACCAATCGCTATACCCAGTGGATTCTGTACCTTCAGTGGTTAAGCGTATTAACAACTCATTCCGTCGCGCTGACCAAATCCAATGGTCTAACGGTAAATCGCCAGCGGATGAAGGGGGGATTGATTACTTCCTACCAATCGTAGCGGACGCAGAAGCAGGCTTTGGTGGTGTACTTAACGCTTACGAGCTGATGAAGTCGATGATCGATGCGGGCGCGGCAGGTGTACACTTTGAAGATCAGCTAGCGTCAGTGAAAAAATGTGGCCATATGGGGGGTAAAGTTCTTGTACCAACTCAAGAAGCGGTACAAAAGCTAGTAGCAGCGCGTCTAGCGGCAGACGTATCAGGCACAACAACACTCGTGATTGCGCGTACAGATGCGAACGCTGCAGACCTAATCACTTCAGACTGCGATCCATACGATGCAGATTTCATTCAAGGTGAGCGTACTCAAGAAGGTTTCTACCGAGTTCGTGCAGGTATTGACCAAGCAATCGCTCGCGGCCTAGCTTACGCACCATACGCAGACCTTATCTGGTGTGAAACGGCAACACCTTGTCTGGAAGAAGCACGTAAGTTTGCCGAAGCGATTCATGCTGAATACCCTGATCAGCTATTGGCATACAACTGTTCTCCTTCATTCAACTGGGAGAAGAACCTAGATGCTGAAACCATCGCGAAGTTCCAACAAGAACTATCGGATATGGGCTACAAGTACCAGTTCATTACGCTAGCGGGTATCCACAACATGTGGTTCAACATGTTTGAACTAGCGCATGACTACGCGCAAGGTGAAGGTATGCGCCACTACGTTGAGAAAGTACAGCGTCCTGAGTTCCAAGCGGCTGAAAAAGGTTACACTTTCGTAGCGCACCAACAAGAAGTAGGTACAGGTTACTTTGATAAGATGACCAACACCATTCAAGGTGGTAACTCTTCAGTGACGGCTCTGACAGGTTCTACCGAAGAAGACCAATTTTAATCCCTAGCCACTATTCCTAACTAGCGAGTTAAAAATGCAGGCTTTAACTCGCTAAATTTGGGAATTGGTATTCTGTTAAGCATAAACTTTGACATGCTTTGAGCGGTGCAGACCGCTCTTTTTTTATTCTACTTCTTCTGGTTCAACTTCTTCTTGAAGCTCAAGTAAGTTGATAGCGATAGCAACAAAATCGCTGTCAGTGATAATTCCGACTAAGTGGCCTTTTTCTACTACGGGTAAGCAGCCTACCTTATGTTTCTGCATGTAGATCGCACTCTCTTTTAATCCTGCTTGTGGAGAAACGGTCATGACACCCGTTTTCATGACTTCATATAGCGGTGTATCGAGAGTGAAAGATTGATTTTCTGGAATTTTTTGCAAGCTCGATTCTTGAGCGGCCAATACGTCACGTTGAGAAACCACGCCAAGCAAACACTTGTTCGCGTCGACGATAGGAACATGGCGAATATCTAGTGCTTCCATGGTGTGTTTTGCATCGGCAAGGTTATGTGAGCGTAGCAAGGTATGCGGATTACGCGTCATCATGTCTTCGATTTTAATCATGGCTGCCTCCTGAGTTATTGTTGTTTATAACTAAGTAACCTTTGCTTTGGCAGTACCTCTAATCTTTGTCATCTACCCACTGTCGATATCGACGAAAGCTACTTAGGTATACCTTTAATATAGTAACTTTTGCGACTGGATATTGAGAGCTAGTTGGGTTTTTATTCCGATTTTTAGAAAAAGCTGTAGCGAAATATGAACAGCTTCCAGCAACGACTCAGAAGCATTGCCTACAAAGCGTTTTCATTCGCACGAAATTCGAATCTGATTACAATAATTCACATCTCTTTCCTTGCTATTGCGCGTGCGCAGAATATACTAGTCGGCTGCGAAAAACTCGTCGTCTGTTTGTGACAGAATCAGTTCGACTTCCATCACGACAAGATAAACCACGACAAAAGATTTAGTAACATGCAAGTATCTGATTTCCACTTTGACTTACCTGATGAGCTGATTGCTCGTTACCCTCAGCCTGAACGTACTGCTAGCCGTCTGCTTCAACTTGATGGAAATAGCGGTGAGCTTAATGATGGCACCTTCACCGACGTACTGGATCAAGTACAAGCGGGTGACCTAGTGGTTTTCAATAACACGCGCGTGATTCCAGCACGACTGTTTGGTCGTAAAGAATCCGGCGGTAAGCTTGAGGTGCTTGTTGAGCGAGTGCTGGATGAAAAGAGCATTCTGGCCCACGTGCGCTGTTCTAAATCTCCTAAGCCGGGTTCAACCATTTTTATTGGTGAGAACGACGAGTATTCGGCACAAATGGTGGCACGCCATGATGCACTGTTTGAACTGAAATTTAATTCTGACCAGAACGTGTTGGCGGTATTGGAAGAGATTGGTCATATGCCTCTTCCACCATATATTGACCGCCCTGACGAAGATTCAGATAAAGAGCGTTACCAAACGGTTTACAATGAAAAACCGGGTGCTGTTGCGGCGCCAACAGCAGGTTTGCACTTTGATGAGCCTTTAATCGAAAAAATCAAAGCAAAAGGTGCAGAGCTCGCTTACGTGACACTTCACGTTGGCGCGGGTACGTTCCAGCCGGTAAAAGTGGACAACATCAATGACCACCATATGCATGCGGAATATGTTGAAGTACCGCAACAGGTGGTAGAGGCGATCAAAGCAACCAAAGCGCGTGGCGGTCGCATCATCGCGGTAGGTACCACATCAGTTCGCTCGCTAGAAAGTGCCGCGCAAGATGCAATCAAGAAAGGCACTGAGCTTGTTCCTTTCTTTGGTGACACTGAAATCTTTATCTATCCAGGTTATGAGTACCAGTTAGTCGATTGTTTAATCACTAACTTCCACTTACCAGAGTCGACACTGATTATGTTGGTGAGTGCATTCGCTGGTTATGAAAATACGATGAACGCCTACAAGCACGCTGTAGAGAACAACTACCGTTTCTTCTCATATGGCGATTCAATGTTCATCAAGAAAAAAACTGACTAGCTGTATCTTACGCTTCAATAGCAGCGTCAAAAGTGCTCACTTACACCGTAAGCTCCGCGCTTTTTCCTTGCTCTTAAAGCGTAATATTTTGCTAGTAAGCTTTTTTATAATTTATTGTTTACGAGTGCTAGCAGTAGGCTAGGACGCATACCAAAAATTGGTTTGTATCTCGCATGGAAGGCGACCGCTCCTCATAGAGCTAAATGCTCTGAACTTAATGTCAGACTGTTTCTCTGACAACCGGAGGCTTCGTGAAGTTAAAATTCGATCTTAAGAAAAAAGACGGTGTTGCACGTCGTGGTCAACTGACCTTCGAACGTGGCACAGTTCAAACCCCTGCATTTATGCCAGTAGGTACGTACGGTACTGTTAAAGGCATGACGCCAGAAGAAGTAAAAGGCACGGGTGCTGAAATTCTTCTTGGTAACACTTTCCACCTATGGCTACGCCCGGGTCAAGAAGTGATGAAAATGCACGGTGACCTGCACGATTTTATGAACTGGCACGGTCCTATTCTTACCGATTCAGGCGGTTTCCAGGTATTCAGTCTAGGTAAAATGCGTACCATCACTGAGCAAGGCGTACATTTCCGTAACCCTGTAAACGGTGACAAGATTTTCATGGACGCTGAAAAGTCGATGGAAATCCAAAAAGACCTAGGTTCAGACATCGTGATGATTTTCGACGAGTGTACGCCATACCCAGCGACACACGACGAAGCGAAAAAATCGATGGAGATGTCACTGCGTTGGGCACAACGTTCACGCGACCACTTCGATAAGCTAGAAAACCCGAACAACCTATTTGGTATCGTTCAGGGCGGTGTTTATGAAGACTTGCGTGATGTATCGGTTAAAGGTCTAACGGATATCGGTTTTGACGGTTATGCGGTTGGCGGTCTTGCAGTCGGTGAGCCTAAAGAAGACATGCACCGCATTCTTGAGCACACTTGTCCACAACTTCCGGAAGACAAACCTCGTTACCTAATGGGTGTTGGCAAACCAGAAGATTTAGTAGAAGGTGTACGTCGCGGTATCGACATGTTTGACTGTGTAATGCCAACGCGAAACGCACGTAACGGCCACCTATTTGTGACTGGTGGTGTGATCAAGATCCGTAATGCGAAACATAAAACAGATACAACGCCATTAGATCCACACTGTGACTGTTACACTTGTCAGAACTACAGCAAGTCGTACCTTCACCACTTAGAGCGTTGTAACGAAATTTTAGGTGCTCGCCTAAACACGATTCACAACCTGCGCTACTACCAGCGTCTAATGGAAAGTATTCGTAAAGCGATTGATGAAGATCGTTTCGATGAGTTTGTTACTGAGTTCTATGAGCGTCGTGGTCGTGAAGTACCACCGCTAGCAAAAGAGCAGTAATTGACTGATTAAAAAAATTAAAGCCTTTGGCATTGTGCCAGAGGCTTTTGCTAATAAAGTAGGCGAACGCAGGTTATTTTTGAGAGAGCGATCTCTATTAGTCACTCTCAGACTTGAAACTAAAATGCGAAAGCCCAACTTGGATATTAATAAAAAATAATAGAGGACTTTTTAATGTTTATTTCTCAAGCTCACGCAGCAGCAGAAGGCGCTCCAGCAGGCGGCGGTTTTGAAATGCTAATCATGCTAGGTATGTTCGCGGTGATCTTCTACTTCATGATCTACCGTCCACAAGCTAAGCGTGTAAAAGAGCACAAGAGCCTAATGTCTTCGATGGGCAAAGGTGATGAAGTTTTAACAAGCGGTGGCCTAGTAGGTAAAATTACTAAAATCGCAGAAGACAACGACTACATCTCTATCGAGCTGAACACAAATAACGAAGTTGTGATCAAGAAAGATTTCGTTACTGCAGTGCTACCAAAAGGTACGCTTAAGTCTCTATAAAACAGCTAGAGGATCCTCGCTGTGCTAAACCGCTATCCTATGTGGAAGTACCTAATGGTGGTGTTTGCCATCGCCATTGCTGCATTGTATGCACTTCCAAATATCTACGGTGAAGATCCGGCTATTCAAGTTACAGGGGCGCGTGGCGCCTCTGTAGATATGTCAACGCTGGATTCTGTCACTAAAGCTCTTGATGAACAGGGCTTATCTCATAAATCCATTGCTCTCGAAAATGGATCTATTCTCGTACGTTTTAACGACACTGACACGCAAATCAGTGCTCGCGATATTATCAACGAAGCGCTTGGCAGCGATAAAATTGTTGCTCTTAATCTTGCTCCTGCAACACCAGATTGGCTAGAGTCTATTGGTGCTGCACCAATGAAGCTTGGTCTTGACCTGCGTGGTGGTGTTCACTTCTTAATGGAAGTGGATATGGACGCTGCAATGGAAAAGCTAGTTGGTCAGCAAGAAGAAGCTTTCCGCAGCGAACTTCGTGAAGAGAAAATTCGTTACCGTGCTATTCGCCCTTCAGGTAAAGATGCCGTTGAAGTACTGCTTCGTAACGAAGAACAGTTAGCTGATGCTGAGCGCATTCTAAAGCAAAACCACCCAGATATGATCTTCACTGAATCAGACTCTGATGGCCGCTACGCGTTAACCGCAACCTTTACTGAGCAACGCCTAACTGAAATTCGTAACTACGCTGTTGAGCAGAACATCACCATCCTACGTAATCGTGTAAACGAACTAGGTGTTGCTGAGCCGCTTGTACAACGCCAAGGCGCAAGCCGCATTGTTGTTGAGCTTCCGGGTGTGCAAGACACTGCGCGCGCTAAAGAGATTCTTGGTGCGACAGCGACGCTTGAGTTCCGTGAAGTGGATTCGAAAGCGGATCTAGCAGCTGCAGCAAATGGCCGTGCGCCAGCAGGCAGTGAGATCAAGCAAGACCGTGATGGTCGCCCAGTTGTGCTTAAAAAGCGCGTCATTCTAGGTGGTTCAAGCATTACGGATGCAAGCTCAAGTGTTGATGAATATGGTCGTCCGCAAGTTAACATCTCGCTAGATAGCGAAGGTGGTAACAAGATGTCTGCGTTCTCGAAAAAGAATATTGGTAAGCTAATGGCTACCGTGTTTGCAGAGTACAAAGATAGCGGCCGTAAAACGCCTGATGGTCGAGTGATTCTGACTAAGCATGAAGAAGTGATCAACCAAGCAACGATTCAATCTGCTCTTGGTCGTAACTTCCGTATCACAGGTATTGATTCAGCTTCAGAAGCACATAACCTCGCGCTTCTACTACGCGCAGGTGCTCTGATTGCACCTATCTCTATCGTTGAAGAGCGTACTATTGGTCCTTCTATGGGTCAGCAGAACATCGATATGGGTATTCAAGCATGTATCTTTGGTCTGGTTGCGGTGATGCTTTTCTGTCTAGTTTACTACCGTAAGTTTGGTATTTTTGCTAACTGTGCCTTGATTGCCAACATCGTACTTATCATCGGTATTATGTCGATGATCCCTGGTGCGACGATGACGCTACCCGGTATTGCCGGTATCGTTCTAACGGTGGGTATGGCGGTCGATGCCAACGTACTTATCTTTGAGCGTATTCGTGAAGAGCTGCGTGAAGGTCGTAACCCTCAACAAGCGATTCACCAAGGTTACGCGAATGCGTTTAGTACCATTGCTGATGCGAACATCACTACGCTTATTACTGCGATTATTCTATTTGCAGTGGGTACAGGTGCGATTAAAGGCTTCGCAGTGACGCTATCTATCGGTATCTTGACCTCAATGTTTACAGCCATTATTGGTACACGTTGTATCGTGAACCTATTGTACGGCGGTAAACGAATCAACAAATTGTCGATCTAGGGAAGTATTATGTTTCAGTTATTGAAAACAGAAAGAACGATCGACTTTATGCGTTGGTCAAAGCTGGCATTTGTTTTCTCAATCCTAATGATTGGTGCGTCAATCTTTACTCTATCAACCAAGTGGTTGAACTGGGGTCTAGACTTTACTGGCGGTACCTTGATCGAAGTCGGTTTTGAGCAACCAGCTAACCTTGAAGATATTCGTAGTGCTCTAGAAGCGAAAGGCTTCGGTGATGCGACAGTACAGAACTTTGGTAGTGCTCGTGACGTTATGGTACGTCTGCGTCCACGTGAAGATGTTGCCGGTGAAACACTGGGCAACCAGATCCTAGATGCTATCAAAGATGGTACAGGTGAAAGCGTTGAGATGCGTCGTATCGAGTTCGTTGGTCCGAACGTCGGTGATGAGCTAACAGAAGCGGGTGGTCTTGCGATCCTTGTTTCCCTTATTTGTATCTTGATCTACGTATCGGTGCGATTTGAGTGGCGTTTGGCAGCGGGTGCTGTAATGGCTCTGACTCATGACGTTATCATTACGCTAGGCATCTTCTCACTGCTACAAATCGAAGTTGACCTGACGATCGTCGCGGCGCTATTAACCGTTGTTGGTTACTCGCTCAACGATACCATCGTTGTATTCGACCGTATCAGGGAAAACTTCCGTAAGATGCGTAAAGGTGAGCCTGCTGAGATCATGAACAACTCAATTACACAAACATTGAGTCGTACATTGATTACTTCGGGTACAACCTTGTTCGTAGTTATCGCTCTGTTTACTCAGGGTGGTGCTATGATTCACGGCTTCGCGACCGCACTTCTATTGGGTATTACGGTAGGTACTTACTCATCAATCTACGTGGCTTCGGCGCTAGCATTGAAACTGGGTATTACCAAAGAACACCTAATGCCACCTCAAGTAGAAAAAGAAGGTGCAGAGTTCGACGAGATGCCATAAGGCACATCAAACTCGCTATACGAAAGCCGCTGAATCTCAGCGGCTTTATTGTTTTAATACAAACCAGAATAACTATCTGATCACCTCTTTCATCCGATTGGTATAAGGAAAACCAATGAACCGTTGTTTTGCTTTTTTTATCTCTGTACTGCTGAGTTCAACATTATCGGCGAACACCTTAGTCATATCAGAGGATACGGGCGATGAGTTGAAAGCGACGATTCAATCATCGTGGATGCATTGTGAGGAGCAACGTTGGTGTGCGGATGAGCTGTATTACTATCGAGAGAGCTTTATTGCCGAAGCGCAAGTTACCGAGCAGAGCCTTACTGTCGAGTTGTTTGCTGAATACTCACCTCACTTACTTTCTCAATTACAACTGCACCTGCGCCAAGATGGCTTTGAACTGCTTAGAGTAAAGATTGAAGGGGTAGAGTTTGATGTTGCCTCAGCGGTAAAAGAGTCGTCGCTTGCAGAAGCGGACAAGGCTCTAATTCTGTTTCTTAATCGCTACCCCTCTAGCGCTGAACGGACACTTGATTGGCAAAGTCGAGTTTGGCATACCCAGCTAAAAAGTGATGGTGAGTTAGTCTCGTTGACACTTACTCAGCGTCGCATTCAACCAAGTGAAAACTGATTTGCAAAGCTGGCGTTGTCTTAACAACCGTTTTCTTATCGGTACTTCATTAACAGTGCTTTACGTACCTTAAGTTGGTCCATGTTCGCTTGAGTGGCGAAGATACTATCTGTCGGAATGTTTTTAGGAAAAGGATTACCGAGAAAAGTCTGATACAAAGCGTAAACACCTCGATAGCCCATCTCATAGGGTTGTTGTATTACGAGTCCATAAATTCGACCATCCGATAGGGCCTCTACAAGAATTTTGTTTGAGTCGAAGCCAATGTGAACTAAATCTGTCGGTGTTTTGAGTGATCCTAAAGCGATTAATACAGCGACAGTTGTGGATTCATTCGGTGTGAAGATACCATCAAGTTGTTGGATTTTGCCGGCAAGGATTTCTTTGGCATTTTTGCGCGCGTCACCAATCTTTAGTCCTAAGTAACGGTCTTCAACAATCATTAACCCAGACGATGTTGCGCCATCTTCAAAGCCTTGCTCACGGTCGTCTGTTGATACCACGCCTTTTTCCATTCTTAACAGAGCGACTTTGCCTTGATTGCCAAGTCTTTTCGCCATTTTTTTCCCGGCTAGAAAACCGGCGTGATAGTTATCCGTTGCTATAACACTAATGACATCTGAAACCCCTGCATCTCTGTCTATATAGACGGTGGGAATGTTGAGTTGTTTGAGCCGTGCAACGTCGTCTGCTCTGTCTGCAGAGTTGGGAGCGAGCAATAGACCGATACATCTATTTTTTACCACTTGGTCAATGATCATACGCTGAGCATCAATGTCGGACTCGTCCTTTGGACCGCGAAAATAAATGGCTAACCCTAGCTCTTGCGCTGCTTTTTCACTGCCTGCTTTGACTGACATCCAAAAGTCATGAACTGAACCAGCAGGAACCACGCCAATACAATCTTGAGATAAGCTATGAGAACTGAAACTGATCAAGCACAGTACCATTAATCGACGTAATCCTCTGACCATCAAGAAATTCTCCCTTAAAAACTGAAGACATGGTGTTTTCTATCTTCTATCACTAAGCATAGTGCTAATGGACAACTAAGTAGTAATTGCACTATTGAAGAGAAATACGAGACTGAAACATAGGGTGATCATTTAGAGAGACATTAATGAATAACTTGTTATGATGAATAAAAATAAAATAATAGGAAGCAAGTAATGCCACATTTACGTTTTAGAGCAGTAGAGCCGCAAACGGTCCAGACACTATCAAAATCGCTGATCGATGAGCTACAGCCACATATGGACTGTCCGCGTGAGGATTTTACTTTTGAGTACATCTACAGCACTTTTTATCATGAAGGTGAAGTCAACCAAGCGTATCCGTTTGTCGAAGTATTGTGGTTCAACCGTGGGCAAGAGACACAAGATGAAGTAGCTAAGATTATTACGCATCAAGTACGTGGCATGATCGGTGAAGATGTCGATGTCGCGGTAATCTTCACAGCACTGGATGCAAGTGGCTACTATGATAATGGTCAGCACTACTAACAGAGCATAAATGAGTGAGGTAAGGATGAGAAACACAATCGCGATGAAGATAGCGGCGTTCTTATCCTTGCTGAACGTGATTCCAGTGACGGCGCATGCCACGCCCTGGGAGCAGATTCAAACCCCTTCACAGCAAGCTCCTCAAGCCATTGGCAGCTATGCTAACGGTTGTTTAGCGGGTGCAGCTGCTTTACCGCTCGAAGGAGAGGGCTATCAAGTTCTCCGCAGCCAAAGGGCGCGCTACTATGGTCATCCTAATGCAGTGAGTTTCATTCAGAGACTGGCTAGCCTGACCAAAGATAAGCTCAATACCAGGCTACTGATTGGTGATATCTCTTTGCCACAAGGTGGGCGTTTTTCTAGCGGTCATTCTAGTCATCAAACTGGTCTTGATATTGATATTTGGCTGCGCTTGGCTGACTCTCCGCTGTCGCCAACAGATCTAGAACAGCCAACGCCTGTTAGTGTGGTGAATCTAAAACAGTATCAATTGTTAAAGAAAAGCTGGGACAATCGTCACTTTCAATTGATTAAAATGGCAGCGAGTGATGAGCAGGTCGCGCGGATATTCGTTCATCCAGTGATTAAAGAAAAGTTATGCGCTAGCGAAGAGGGAAGTGAAAGAGAGTGGCTGCGAAAGGTACGTCCTTGGTGGGGCCACCACTATCATATGCACGTACGATTACAGTGCCCTGAAGGAAGTATGAATTGTAAACCGCAGGCGGAGCCACCTCAAGGTGATGGGTGTGGTGCTGAGCTAGCGAGTTGGAAACCTCAACCCAAACCTGCAGCTCCCAAAGTAACGACAGCCAAACCGAAAAAGAAGCCTGTTAAAGTGATGCACCAACAGTGTCAGCAATTACTCAACAAAAACGCCGCTCGATGAGCGGCGTTTTCAATTAAGCTAAACCTTGAATAATGACGAACTTTTCGAGCAATTCTTCATCGGTTTCAACGTGGTTAGGATCCGTGATGATACATTTGGTTATTGGACACACAGACTGACACGTTGGCTTTTCATAGTGACCTTTACACTCAGTGCATAGATCTGGATCGATCTCAAAGATAGTGTCACCCATGGTAATTGCGCCGTTTGGGCACTCTGGGTCACACATATCGCAGTTGATGCACTTGTCGGTAATCAGTAACGCCATTGCTTATTTACCAGTTGGGTTACGGGTATCCTGACCTGAGTTTAGGTTACGCATTAATAGGCCGTATTCTAGGTCCATATCTTCTGGAACTGGAATGAATACGAAGTGGCCGTTTCCTTTTGCGTCCTCAATCTTCTCTGACTTGCGGTTTTCCATCGCTTCAAGTGTGAAGATCACGTTGCCTTTTGGCGTCATTAGCTCAAGGCTATCACCAACAACGAATTTGTTTTTCACTTCAACTTCAGCAAGATCACCACGACGTTTACCTGTGAATTCACCGACAAATTGCTGAGCGTCAGAAACTGAGTAACCATAATCGTAGTTTTGGTAAGCATCGTGAGTGTGACGACGTAGGAAGCCTTCTGTGTAGCCACGGTGAGCTAGGCTTTCTAGAGTGGTCATCAGGCTCTCATCAAATGGCTTGCCTGCTACCGCATCATCGATCGCTTTACGGTAAACTTGCGCTGTACGAGCACAGTAGTAGAAAGACTTAGTACGGCCTTCAATCTTGAGTGAGTGAACACCCATCTTAGTCAGGCGCTCAACGTGTTGGATTGCACGCAAGTCTTTTGAGTTCATGATGTAAGTGCCATGCTCATCTTCATACGCCGCCATCTTCTCTTCTGGACGGTGTGCTTCAGAAAGCAGAACCACTTCATCAGTTGGCTTACCACGACCGATTGTCGTTTCAGGACGCTCGTCTTGAACTTCAACTGCTTGCGCTTGTGCTGGGTCGAACTTCTCAACGATGTCGCCAGTGTCGTTTTCTTTGCCTTCTTCAACCTTGTATTCCCAACGACATGCATTGGTACATGTACCTTGGTTAGGGTCACGTTTGTTGATGTAGCCAGAAAGTAGGCAACGACCAGAGTAAGCCATACATAGAGCACCGTGAACGAACACTTCGAGTTCAGTTTCAGGACAGTGCTCACGAATTTCTTCGATCTCTTCCAAAGAAAGCTCACGAGAAACAATCACACGCTCAACGCCGTTTGCCGCCCAGAATTTCACTGTTGCCCAGTTTACCGCGTTTGCCTGTACAGATAGGTGAATTGGCATTTCAGGGAAGGCTTCACGAACCATCATGATTAAACCAGGGTCAGACATGATTAGTGCGTCTGGGCCCATTTCAACCACAGGTTTAAGGTCGCGGATGAAGGTTTTTAGCTTAGAGTTGTGCGGTTGGATGTTACAAACCACGTAAAGCTTTTTGCCAAGGGCATGAGCTTCATCAATACCTATCTTTAGGTTTTCGTGGTTGAACTCGTTGTTACGTACGCGAAGGCTGTAACGAGGTTGGCCTGCGTATACCGCGTCTGCGCCGTAGGCAAATGCGTAACGCATGTTTTTCAGGCTACCTGCTGGTGACAGTAGCTCAGGTACGAATGCTTTCTCAGTCATGTGTAATTCTCTTAATCTGATCTCAAGTCAGGCCGATTCCACCAGATGGGATCGGGGCGCAAATTTTACGCCAAAATGTGACCTGTGACTAGGAAAAAGTCCATAACTAAGTTGGGGAAATGCAAAAGGTGCCCGAATAGGTCGAGCACCTAGGAGGTATTAAGCGTTAGGGTGGGGTAAACCACCCAAGCATTCGTACAGGTTAGGTAGGAATGCGCTTAGCTCGCCACACAGTAGAGAGAAATCAGCGTCAAAGCGCGCTGCTTGATCTTCACGTGGAATATCATCATTTTGGTCTTTAAGCTCATCAGAGAACTTCATGCGTTTGATGCTACCATCTTCAGCTAAGATAAACTCGATACGCTCTTGCCACCATAAGGCCAGTTTTGTCACGACTTTATCAGCATCAATATGGCTACGGATCTCGTCTGCTGTCAGCTCTTGCTTCTTACAGCGAATCACACCGCCTTCTTCAAGCACTGATTTTAGCTCGGCTTCATCAAGCATTTGAATGCCAACCGGCGTCTCACCCGCTTTCACCCACTCAGTAAGGGTTGTTTCTACCGCTTTCTCTGGGATAGCAGGAACCACAGGTAAGCTGCCCATCGTCTTACGTAGTAGGGCTAAAACATCTTCCGCTTTTTTGAAGCTGCTCGCATCAACTAAAATAAAACCTTCTTTAGGCAGGATAAGAACATAAGTGTGGTTGCTACGGCTAAAGGCGCGCGGAAGCAAATCCATCACAATGTCTTCTTTGAGATTATCTTTTTCTTTCTTTTTAAGAGGGCGACCTTCTTGCGCTTCAAGAGCCTCTACCTTGGCATTCAAAGAGTCTTTAATGACTGACGCAGGTAGCATTTTTTCTTCTTTCTTCGCGCAGATAAGGATGCGGTTTTCAGAGACGTGAGTCATCATGTCACCATGCTTGCCCATGGCGGTAACCCAGCCAAATTTCTGCTTATCTTGGCTGCCACACGGGGTAAAACGAAACTCAGCTAATTGTTTCTCAAGCTGATCTGCGTTGAACTCGATTTCACGGTTAAAACGATATACCAGACAGTTTTTAAACCACATACTCTTTCTCTATACCTTTAAATTAGCAGCCAATCATAAAGACTTTTGTCGCGCTTGTCTTACTGCAAACACACAATAGTGGGATGAAAGTTATATGAAAATTTGTTTTCAAAGGTCACAAAAGTGTCATAATTGCTAGTAATAATGCCTATGCATCAAGAGGCGGCAGAACTGCCTTAATCATGAGAAAACTCAATTAACATAAGGTTATGCGATTATGTCTAGAAGGATTCTGGTTGTTGAAGACGAAGCACCAATTCGCGAAATGCTTTGCTTTGTTCTTGAACAGAAAGGTTACCAAGCGGTGGAAGCGGAAGATTACGACAGTGCGGTAACTAAACTGGCTGAACCCTTCCCAGATCTAGTGCTACTAGATTGGATGCTACCTGGTGGCAGCGGTATCAATTTTATTAAACATATGAAGCGTGAAGAGCTGACGCGCAACATTCCTGTTGTGATGTTAACAGCGCGTGGTGAAGAAGAAGACAAAGTCCGTGGACTTGAAGTCGGCGCTGACGACTACATTACCAAGCCATTCTCACCTAAAGAGCTGGTGGCTCGCTTAAAAGCTGTGATTCGTCGTGTGACACCAACCGCGCTAGAAGACGTGATTGACGTTCAAGGCCTTAAACTAGACCCAGTTTCACACCGTGTTACGGCTAACGATGAAGCGTTAGATATGGGCCCAACTGAGTTCAAAATGCTGCACTTCTTTATGACGCATCAAGAGCGCGTATATAGCCGTGAGCAACTGCTGAACAATGTTTGGGGAACCAACGTTTATGTTGAAGACCGCACAGTGGATGTACATATTCGTCGCTTGCGTAAAGCGCTAGAGGCAGCAGGGCATGACAAACTGATTCAGACAGTTCGTGGTGCAGGCTACCGATTCTCGACGAAAGCGTAACAAGCAATACCATTTGGAGAGGTAAGTGGTAGAACGGTTAACTTGGAAAAAGCTAGCCTGGGAGCTAGCTTTTTTTTACACCCCTTGGGTGATTGTAGGCTGGATTTTCGGATATATGCCGTGGTTGCTATTAGCTGCCACGGTTTTGCAGCTTGTATGGCATTTACATAACCAGATGCGCTTATCTGCATGGTTGTGGGATGAAAAGCGTCTTACGCCACCTTCGGGTAGTGGTAACTGGGAATCGTTGTTTAATGGTATTTACCGTTTGCAGCAACGCCAACGTAAAAAACGCAAAGAGTTAACCAACCTAATTCGTCGATTCCGTAATGGTGCGGAATCCTTACCTGATGCCGTGGTCGTGTTTCGCGGTGAGGGCAATATTGTCTGGTGTAACAAACTTGCCCAGCACCTGCTTGGTTTCAAATGGCCCGATGATTCTGGTCAGCCAATTTCGAATCTGATTCGTACGCCGGATTTTATTAAGTACCTCAACAAGCAAGACTTTTCTGAACCCCTTGAGATGCGCTCTCCGCTGAATGTTGAACGTATGCTTGAGCTGCGTATCGTACCCTACACAGAAGGTGAGCACTTGATGGTAGTGCGTGACGTATCTCAGCTTAAACAGTTAGAAGGGATGCGTCGTAACTTCTTCGCCAATGTCTCTCATGAGCTAAGAACGCCAATGACGGTGCTGCAAGGTTATCTTGAAATGACTGAAGACCCAGACATGGTGGTTGGCCCAATGTGGACCAAAGCTCATGGCGTAATGACTGAGCAGCTCAATCGCATGAACAGTCTGGTTAATCAGTTGCTGACGCTATCTAAGATTGAAGCTGCGCCGATGCATGAACTTGAAGAGGTCGTCAATGTTCCTGCGATGCTTGAAGTGCTAGAGAAAGAAGCGGCAAGTCTAAGCGGTGAGCTCGAACATAAATTGTCATTCGATGTTGATAGCAGCCTGCGTGTATTAGGCGATGACGACCAGCTACGCAGTGCAATATCGAACTTGGTATACAACGCCGTGAAATATACTCCGGCAGGGGCAGATATTCGAGTTCGTTGGTATCAGTCTGCACAAGGTGCGCACTTAGAAGTGGAAGACAGTGGTGACGGTATCGAGCCGCAACACTTACATCGACTGACTGAAAGATTCTATCGCGTTGATAAAGCTCGCTCTCGCGATACAGGCGGCAGTGGCTTAGGTTTAGCTATTGTAAAACATGCGCTTAGTCATCATGACTCACACCTTGAAATTCAAAGTGAGGTCAATGTCGGCAGTAAGTTCTCGTTTATTCTGCCACCGCGATTAGTGGTGAGTTAATGAGAATAGCCGTAGCGTCAATGTTATTGAGTGTCTGTATCTCTGCTTTTGCGGCGGATGAATTGCCAAGCTACAAGAAAAAGTCTGGGATTACGGGCAGCTTAACTAGTGTCGGCTCTGATACTTTGGCAGGTATGACGACCTTGTGGGTTGAGGAATTTAAAGAGCTATACCCGAGCGTTAATGGTCAGGTACAGGCTTCAGGTTCTTCGACTGCGCCACCAGCACTGACTGAACGCACCGCTCAGTTTGGCCCTATGAGCCGGCCAATGCGAAATCGTGAGATTGAGGCATTTGAAAGAGAGCATGGTTACAAGCCGACTGAACTAAGAATTGCCATTGACGCAATTGGGATTTTTGTTCATCGCGATAACCCAATCAAAGGGCTGAACTTTTCTCAGCTCGACAGCATTTTCTCGGCAACACTACGTTGCGGCTCTACGCAGCATATTAATACTTGGTCAGAGTTGGGTTTAGACTATCAGTGGGCTAAACGAGGTATGCAGTTGTTCGGCCGAAATTCCGTTTCTGGTACCTACGGCTATTTTAAGAAAAACGCACTTTGTGGTGGTGATTTTAAAAATAGTGTCAATGAGCAGCCAGGTTCGGCGTCTGTTGTTCAATCCGTCAGCTCTGCAATCAACACCATTGGCTACTCCGGTGTTGGCTATCAGGTTTCTGGAGTGAAGCTGTTACCGATAGCGAAACAAGGTGAGGATTACGTACAAGCGAGTCAGGAAAATATTCTGTCAGGTAAGTACCCACTATCACGTTACTTGTACGTCTATGTGAATAAGAACCCTGTTAAACCGCTAAGTCCAATTGAGCAAGAGTTCATTCGCTTTATCTATTCAAAGCAAGGGCAGGCCTTGGTGGCAAAAGATGGCTACATTCCCATTTCTACGCAAATCGCTCACCGAGAGCTAGCGAAAGTCGGCATTTCGGAATAACAGTAAACTTTACTAGAGCCTCATTTAAGAGGCTCTATTTACATCTAGAAGCTCAACTCCCAGCCGGCAGCCAGCCAATATTCTTGCTCACTGGTTAGGTCCGCATCGAGCAATTTATTTGATTCCAACCAGTTTTCATCTTGCGAAGTGAGTGACCACTTATCGCCGTCAATAGATAGCGTCAGCGCAGGGAGAGGCGTGTCATTACGCTGACCATTAAGTAAAATCGACAAGCGTAGGATACGTATCAAACCGACGATGTGTTTCTTCTTAAACAGGGTAAACTCTTCCATCTCATGCAGTTTGAGCGCTTTTCTTTGAAAACGAACCAACATGGCTAACACGCGTTGCTGCTCTCGGTTAAACCCTGGCATGTATGTATTACGCAGAATGTAAGCGGAGTGACGGTGAAAAGCCTGTAAGCTGATGCTTAAACCCACCTCATGTAGCAGTGCGCTCCACTCTAACAAGTCGAACAGCTCTGAGCTTTTTTTGATGCCGAGATCTTTATGGACTTGCTGCAAAAATTCGGTCGCTTGGCCTTTGATTTTTGCGGCGTGCTCTAAGTCTACGAGATGTTTATTGGCGAGGTTCTCAGTGGTTCGCATACGAATATCAGAACGTTTAAAGCTGTCTTCCATTTCAAACAGTAGACCTTCACGCAATGCGCCCTCTGAAAAGTGTATCTCAGTAACTTTGAGGCTGTTTACTATCGCGGATAAAATAGCAACGCCGGCAGCAAAGACGGGTTTGCGTTCTGGGGTGAGCCCACCAAGCTCGATCTCTTCGATTGTTTCCCAATCGCACAAGACACTGATGAGTTTATCGAGACGTTTGCCAGTGATAAGCCCATCCTCGAAACCTAACCCAATCAATACCTCTCGAATCGCTTTGATGGTCCCCGATGAACCAAAAGCAATATCCCAACCTCTCTTCTTGTAGCGATAGGCTAAAGACTCCATCTTCTGCTCGGCGGCGAGCATGGCTTTAGCGAAATTCTTTTTCGATAGTTTACCGTTAGCGAAGAAACGTTTGGTGTAACTGACACAGCCCATCTGTTTACTGTTGATCAGTTCTGGCTCAAAGCCACCGCCAATAATCATTTCGGTACTACCACCACCAATATCGACCACCAGTTTTGAGTCTGATTCGGGTTGGGTGTGAGCCACACCAAGGTAAATTAAGCGCGCCTCTTCAATGCCTGGAATAATTTCAATCGGAAAAGGGAGGACTTCCCGAGCGCGCTGCAAAAAGATATGTGCATTATTGGCTTGGCGAAGCGTGTGAGTTGCTGCAATACGAACGTTTTGTTGGTCAAAGCCTTGTAAGCGCTCAGCAAAAATCGCAAGGCATTCTAATCCGCGTTCAATAGAGGCATTGTCTAGGTTTTTTTGTGCGTCGAGCCCAGCAGCTAGCCGAACTCGCTGCTTATGGCGACTGACAAGTTGTAAGTCTTGGTCAATGACTTTTGCTACCACCATATGGAAGCTATTGGAGCCCAAATCTATAGCGGCAACGTCACGAATGTCCGAGGTCATGTTGTATTAACGGCTCTTTACGTTTCTGATTCTTAGTTTGTTTTTCTATATTTTTAAGATAGTCGTAAATAGCAATTTGTGAGCGAACTTTCTTACGGTTTCCGCGCGCTACGTAGCTATTACTCATTTCTTTATCGATCCATCTCGCCTTCACTGTATCGGTAAAGTGGATGTTAATGATATCAATAATGCGCTGTTTAAGACGTTCGTCACGAATAGGGGCTGCGACCTCAATGCGATGGTCAATATTACGCGTCATCCAATCTGCTGAAGAAATGTAAACCTGTGGGTCACCGTTGTTGTGAGTAATCATAACCCTTGGATGCTCTAAGAATCGATCAACAATACTGATGATCTTGATGTTGTCACTAACGCCTTCGACTCCAGGAACTAAAGAGCACATCCCGCGAATGATCATGCGAATGTTGACCCCAGCTCCACTGGCTTCGTAGAGTTTATTGACTAAGCCTTTGTCGACTAAGTTATTGGCTTTGAGAGTGAACTCTGCTTTCAGGCCTTGCTCTGCGTTGGCAATTTCATCGTCAATTAAACGATAGAGTTGTTTGCGAGAGTTGCGTGGTGAGACGATCAAGTGGTGGAATTTTATCGGCCGATAAGGGTTCTCAATGTAGTTGAAGACCCCACGAACTTCGTTGGTGAGCTCTGAGTCCGCGGTAAGCAGAGAAAAGTCGGTATAGATTCGCGCATTTTTTTCGTGAAAATTACCGGTTCCAATGTGCGCGTAGCGAACAATCTCATCATTTTCTCGGCGGCTAATCAGCAATAGTTTGGAGTGAATCTTAAGCCCCGGAACACCAAATATGACATGAACTCCGGCTTCGGTGAGTACTTTTGACCACTCGATATTCGCCTCTTCATCAAAGCGCGCTTGCAGCTCAACGACAACGGTCACTGCTTTGCCATTGTGAACAGCATCAATTAGCGAGTTCATTAGGCGTGAGTCTTTAGCAACACGATAGATATTGATCTTAATACTCAGTACCTTAGGGTCGAACGAAGCTTGGCGGACCCATTCACTGATATGCTCAAAAGTGTGATAGGGGTAGTGCAACAAGATGTCCTGAGCCTTGATGGCGTCAAATTTATTGGCATATCCGTAAAAGTCGGCGCATGTCATTGGTGGTAAAGGTTTGTTTTCTAAGTAGTCCCTTCCTACGTTAGGAAAGTCGATAAAGTCTTTAAAATTATGGTAACGACCGCCTGGAATTAAGCTGTCATAATTGGATACTTTGAGTTTTCTGCACAGAAAGTCGAGCATATCTTGCGGCATTTCTCGCTCGTAGATAAACCTGACCGGCATCGCGGTTAAGCGTTGGTTGACCCCTTCAGACATTTGCTCAATTAAGCTGTGTTCGACTTCATAGTTAAGATCATATTCAGCATCCCGTGTCATCTTCATCGCATAGCCGTTGAGTTCGTCATAGTCGAAGAATCCACTGAACAACTCATCTAAACAGTAGCGAATAATGTTATCGAGTAAGATGATGGTTTTACGATGCTTGCGCTTTTGCTCTGGCACCATCACAAAACGAGGTAGGTGATCGGTCGGGACTTCAATCAACGCATATTGACTTTGCTCACCGCTACGTAAATCAACCGCAATGTAGGCATATTCATCTTTTAGAAACTGCAGCACATCAATATCATCACGCATCATTAATGGGGTGATGTGAGGCAGAACTTGTTTGCGGAAGTATTTTCTTACCCAATTTTGTTGAGTTTCGTTGAGCTGGGTTTCATTGACTAAAAAGATTCTATGCCTAGCCATATCACGGATCAGCTCAGCGTATAGCTCATCGAAACGTTCGTTGAGTCGTAGCGCTTTAGTCTGCATCTTGGTTAACAAGTGTTTGGAATTATCGTTAATCCCACGTTCTTGGTTGATCAGGATGCGACGCTTCACATCCGCAAAGCGAACTTTATAAAACTCATCTAAGTTATTGGAAAATATGCCAAGAAAACGGATCCTTTCGATTATAGGTACGCTTTTATCTGCGGCTTCTTGTAAGACACGCTCATTGAAAGAGAGCCAACTTAATTCTTTTTCAATATACAGTTTCTCTGCGCTCATGATCTCACCTATAACCGAAATGACGAAGTAAATTACTGAGAAAACTCTCAGATGAATAGCAACTTAAGGTGCTGAGATGACAGTTTTATTGCAAATTTTTATTGCATTGTTTTCAGTTGTTTATTGCGATCTGTAATATAATTGTCACCTAATAGAAATATTATACCCTCGGACGAAAATAGGTAAGAGAAACAGATGGGCCAAGCAGAATTCTCATTGCGAGAGCGAGATCAAAAGCGACTAATCAAAGATCGATTAGTTCGACTCGCTGTATCTGCTGGTGGCGTGGGTGTGTTGGCAGCGCTGGTTCTGATCTTCGTCTACCTTGCCATGATGGTATTGCCACTGTTTAGTGATGCGAAGATAACCCCCAATGTTCGTTCAGTTCCCGTTTCAGTTTCTCAGCCCATCGCTTTAGGGGTGGATGATGTGGGTGAAAGCGCTTTTGTCATTTCAGCACAAGGCGAGATAGATTTTTGGTCACTCACGTATCCGACTCGCCAACCGGTATTATCTCAGCAGATTGGTCAGCCGAATGACTTGTTTGCTCAATCACTGGCATCCGATGGGCTATATGGCTTTGCTACGCCAGAAGGGCAAGTACAAATCATCAAGCCAAACTTAGACTCTGAAATGAATCAAGGCGTTAGAGTTTTAACCCCGAGTGTCACTGAACTCAAGCGACCGTTTGATTTACGTACTGATAAGCACAAGTTAGTTAAATTTGCTTTTGCTACCCAAGACAGTATGGCGTTGGCGGGTTGGTATGATGATGGTTTTGTCAGAGTTCGTTGGCTAGAGCAGGATCAAGCCCACCATTTTACCTTTGCAGAGCCGTTACCAGAGTTAGAACAATTAATATTGACGCCTGATGGAAACACGCTGTATTTGCGCTCTGGCTCTGAACTTATCATCGCGCTAAAAAACGAAAATCGATTTGAGGTACGTGAGGTGGTGGATTTGAGCCAAGGTCGCTCAGAGCACGCCGTTACCGATATTGATTTGTTGCCGGGAGCATACTCTGTTTTGGTGACCCACCAAGACGGCCTTGTTTCTCAATGGTTTGATGTTCTGACAGATGGAGAACGATACTTAACTCATATTCGCCAGTTCAAGCTTGCTTCCGAGCTCCAGTTCCTATTGCCTGATACCTACCGTAAAGGGTTCTACAGTTTTTATATTAATGGCACTGTTCAAAGTCATTACACCACCAGTGAAAAGTTGGTGATGTTCGAGCGTGCCTACAATAAAGCCCCGCTGCTAGCGGCGATGTCGAATAACGAATCGTATTTATTAGCTGTCGATAACAATGTATTAAATCTCGCAGTGATTGATAACCCGTTCCCAGAAGTTTCTCTTTCCTCGCTTTGGCAGAAAGTTTGGTATGAAGGCTATCCAGAACCCGAGTTTGTTTGGCAAACCACGTCCGCTAGCGATGAATTTGAGGCTAAGTTCAGTTTAATCCCAATCGCATTTGGAACCTTGAAAGCTGCGGCGTTCGCCATGTTATTCGCGATTCCTATCGCGGTTTTAGGTGCCATTTACACAGCCTACTTTATGACGCCGAAAATGCGCAGGGTAGTCAAACCTTCTATTGAACTGATGGAAGCGCTACCTACGGTTATCATAGGTTTCCTCGCTGGATTATGGTTTGCGCCGATTGTAGAAAGCCATCTAGCAGCGGTCGTCGCACTGATGCTGTTTTTACCACTATCAACGATAATGGTGGGTTTTGTTTGGCATAGTGCTTCAAAGCAATGGTCTGGGCAGCTTTCAAATGGTTGGCATGCTGCGATTTTGATGCCAATTATTGTGGTTATTACTGTGGTGATCTTGTCGCAGAGTGGCAACATTGAAGCGTTATTCTTTAATGGTGATGTCAGGGTTTATCTAGCTGAACACGGCATCGATTTTGATCAACGTAATGCGCTAGTGGTTGGCTTTGCGATGGGATTTGCGGTTATCCCCACGATCTTTACTATTGCAGAAGATGCTATTTTCTCAGTACCTAAGCATTTGTCTGATGGTTCACTCGCTTTAGGGGCGACGCCATGGCAAACGCTGATTCATGTTGTTCTATTAACAGCCAGTCCAGGTATCTTTTCTGCGATTATGATGGGACTCGGACGTGCGGTGGGTGAAACCATGATTGTGTTAATGGCAACAGGTAACACCCCAATTATGGATTGGAACATCCTTGAAGGGATGCGCACTCTATCCGCTACGATTGCGGTAGAAATGCCAGAGTCAGCAGTCGGTAGCTCTCACTATCGAATCTTGTTCTTAGCAGCCTTGTTGTTGCTAGTGTTTACCTTTGCGGTTAACTCTTTAGCTGAGTGGGTACGTGAGCGTTTACGCGCTAAGTATCGCTCGCTGTAAATCAGAATTATTAGGAAACCTTCTAAGTGTTTAAGTGGTTAAAGTCAGGCTCTCCTTGGATATGGTTAACGGGCGGTGCAGTCAGTATCAGCTTGTTGTCTGTGTTAGGGCTTTTGCTGCTTATTGGCTGGAAAGGGCTTTCTTACTTCTGGCCTGCCCCCTTGTATCAGTGGCAAACAAAGCAAGGCGACATTCTGGTTGGTCAAGTCTACTCGCAAGAGTACGTCCCTATCAGTCACTTGCGAGAGATGGATATTGAACTGCCGCAGGACGTGGTAGAAAAAGGTCTGGTAAAGCGAGTGAGCATCAAGGTTGCCAACCGCGACTTATATTCTTCTGACTTTGTGTCGCTGTTAGAAATTGACCTTGATGAGCCAACGAAACCAGAAAACTGGGCGGTTATAGAGCGAACTCGTGGTGGAGATTTTTACGGTCATCCGGTTGGATACATGCATGCGGATGGACGTGTAAGTAGCGATATTCTTCAAGACTACACGCAAGGAATCGCGTTTGCTGAAAACTTGCGAGACGAGATCGAAAATCTCATTGAGCGCGATGTAAGAGTGATTAATGCTCAAGCTGAGCGATTAAGGTTGGAGAGGAAAAAACGTAGCCTGAATGGCACGCTGGATGATGATTTCATTGCTTTGTATCAAAGCCAGAGTAACAAGTACACAGAGGCGTTAGCGGCAACAGAAGCTGAGTTAGACCGATTGCGTAATCAGTTGGCGAACCAAGGTTTGCTGGTTGAAGATATGACTGGTCAGCAGGTAACGATTCCGCTGAGTGAGATTCTGGATTTATGGTACCCGAACCAAATGAACCTAGTAGAGAAAACGGCTAGATGGGGTAAGCAGGCTTGGAAGTTCTTATCTGATGACCCTCGCGAGTCTAACTCTGAGGGCGGTGTGTTCCCTGCGATGTTTGGTACAGTGCTATTGGTATTGATCATGTCGGTTATCGTCATGCCACTCGGTGTGATTGCGGCTATCTATCTTCACGAGTACGCTAAGAACAATGCGTTCACCCGCTTAATTCGAGTGGCAGTGATTAATCTGGCAGGTGTGCCTTCCATTGTATACGGTGTATTTGGACTAGGGTTCTTTGTTTACACGCTAGGTGGCTCAATCGACTCGCTATTCTATGCAGAGAAACTGCCAACCCCGACCTTTGGTACTCCTGGTCTGTTATGGTCAGCATTGACGCTTGCAGTGTTAACACTGCCAGTGGTGATTGTGGCTACCGAAGAAGGCTTAACTCGAATTCCGAGTTCAGTTCGTCACGGTTCTTTGGCGTTAGGCGCGACTCAGTTTGAAACCATGTGGCGAATTGTCTTGCCAATGGCGAGCCCGGCGATTATTACTGGTTTGATTCTTGCGGTCGCTCGCGCTGCAGGTGAGGTGGCTCCGTTAATGTTAGTCGGTGCAGTGAAATTGGCCTCGAGCTTGCCTGTCGATAGCCAGTTTCCGTTTTTGCATTTAGAGCGTAAGTTCATGCATTTAGGTTTCCATATCTATGATGTGGGCTTCCAAACCACTAACATTGAAACAGCAAGACCTTTGGTTTACGCCACGTCATTTTTACTTGTAACTGTGATTGTTGGCCTGAACTTAACCGCGATCAGTATTCGTAATAATTTGCGCGAGAAGTACCGAACTCTAGGACAAGATTAACCATGTTTTCAGTCAATCAAACACTCGGCTACCAGACCCCCTTAGATGTGAATAATCTGAGCGATGAGCAAACCGCAATTGCTATCGAAGGGTTAAACTTGTACTACCAGAACAGTCAGGCATTAAGTGATATTTCAATGCGAATTCCAAAAGGGCAGGTTACCGCTTTTATCGGTCCGTCTGGTTGTGGAAAGTCGACATTGCTTCGCTGTATTAACCGTATGAACGACCTTGTTGATGGCTGTCGTGTTGAAGGCAAGGTTAAGCTACATGGTAAAAATGTTTACCATCCAAAAGTAGATGTTGCTACGCTTCGTCGCCGAGTCGGGATGGTGTTCCAGCGCCCGAATCCGTTTCCTAAGTCTATCTACGAAAATGTAGTGTATGGCCTACGTCTGCAAGGAATCAAAAATAGCCGTGCTCTCGATGATGCTGTAGAGCGTTCATTGCGTGCTTCGGCGCTATGGGATGAAGTTAAAGATCGCTTACATGAAAATGCATTTGGATTGTCAGGTGGTCAACAGCAACGTTTGGTTATCGCGCGTGCAATAGCGATTGAGCCTGAGGTACTGTTGCTTGATGAACCGACCTCAGCACTTGATCCTATTTCCACTTTAACCATTGAAGAGCTGATCAACGACCTGAAAACCAAATATACTGTAGTTATCGTTACTCATAATATGCAGCAGGCAGCGCGAGTGAGCGATCACACTGCTTTTATTCATATGGGTAAGTTGATCGAGTACTCAGATACCGATTCAATTTTTACCTCGCCATTGAAAAAGCAGACTGAAGACTATATTACGGGTCGATACGGCTAATTCGTCGTATTAGAAATATTTACTTATCCATTGGGAGATTAACGTCAACTATGAATTTTGGACGCCACATATCAGGTCAGTTTAATGTCGAGCTAGAGTCGATCCGAACCCATGTATTAACTATGGGGGGGTTGGTCGAGCAGCAGTTATCGTTTGCGATGCAGGCGTTGCACAAAGAAGACATCGAACTGGCGAGAAAAGTGGTGCGCGATGATCATAAAGTTAACGCAATGGAAGTCTCAATCGATGAAGCCTGTACTCGTATCATTGCCAAACGTCAGCCGACAGCTAAAGATTTGCGCTTGATTATGGCGATCATCAAGACGATTACCGATTTAGAACGCATTGGTGATGTTGCAACCAAAATTGCTTATGTGGCGATAGAAAGTCCGTCTTCAAAAGAGCGCCAGTTCCATGTTTCATTAGAACCGCTTTGCCGTCAGGCGATCGGTATGTTGCACCAAGTGCTCGATGCATTTGCTCGTATGGATGTAGATGCAGCAGCAGAGGTGTACAAACTCGATGATAAGATTGACGCTGAATACGAAGCGGTGATCCGTCAGTTGATGACTTATATGATGGAGGACCCGAAAAATATTCCCAATATCCTTCAGGTCATGTGGTCTGCTCGTGCAATAGAGCGAGTTGGAGATCGATGCCAAAACATTTGTGAATACATCATCTACTTTGTCAAAGGCAAAGATGTTCGCCACTTGGGCGAACAAAGCATTGATGATGCGCTTCGTTAGAAGTGGAAGATAATCCCAGTAGAGAAGGTGGCGGACCAATTGTTTTCAAGCAGTGTTTTTTTCTTATCGATGTAGTTGAAATCGCCACCTAGTCTAAAACCAATGTTATCAGTGGGGAAGACAACCCAAGCCGCTGAAAAGCTTGCCCCAGTGCCTTCGGCATAACGAGTATCGCCACTGAATATTGGCTCTCGATATCCTTCATACTCAACAACCCCCGCTTCTAGTTGCAGTCCAAATTTAATTGGCTGATCGATAAAGTGGTACTGTCCGCCAACACGGTAAGTTTTTAGCCTATCTTTATCCCAGAGTAACTCTGCTGAAGTATGAGAGTAACTTAAGTACAAAGCGTCCAAGCCGAGAACATCCGTTGCCCCAAGTTGCAGCCCTCCCCCTGAAATACCAGAGCCAAAATATGGACCAATCTTAAATTCTGGTGAGATATGTAATCCCGTTGCTGAGGCAGTGATTGGAGCTAAAAGAGTGAGTGCTAAAAGGTGTTTTTTCATTGTTTGAAGACCGTGAACTAGTGTTGAGAACTGTCTTCCTTGAGTACAATCTATCCTGATACGGTTATGTTAGGTGTTAAAGATAATAAGCACTAATCAATGGTTGTTATCTCTTTAATAACCTTTACTTATTAGGTTTTCGTTACCTAAATGAGAATGTGCCGTTTATCGAGAAAGTTACGTCGGAACTACTTTGACCGTAATAGATGCCATTGGGATCAAAGACGCTGACTTTTGCGTAGGGATAAAAGTTAAATATTGAGTGCATAGAGCCGAGTGAGAGCTCCCAAACGTTCGCATGGCCTTGGTTAAAGTTTTCCATATCAGACTTATCCACTGCGTAGTAGTGCTCGACCTTACTGCTCAGGTAGAAGTGTTCAAAATAGTAAGAGGCACCAAGATAGAGCGAATACTTGTTTACATCGTCAACGGTTAGCCAGGTAAAACCATTGCGGATATACTCTGCGGTTGTACCAAACTTCACAGAAGCTTGTTTGAAGTAACTCGTGGCAGAGAGAGCGATTTGGTGGCTCGTGGTTTTGACGCCATTAATGCCGACTTCATGCATTAACCAATCATCATAGAGACCATACTCGTAATATGAACTCAGACGCCATTGAGGGCTGATTTCGTAACGATGTCCGATCCCAACACCTAACCAATCATCACTATCAGCTCCAACGAAGAGATAGACATCATCAAACAACGATGCATAAAGGCCAATTTCTAGGAAATCCTTTTCAATAGATACAGTGACATTGGCAGTCGCTGTATGACTTAGCGCCAAAGCTAAGGCGGCTATTGAACGTTTTTTCATAATGTAGGTTCTGGTCAGAGCCCTGAATCACAGGGCTCAATCATTGACAGGAGGGTTAGCCGTTTAGACGAGTGCGTACAGCATCACGAACTTTGTTGCGATCGATATTATTGATTGCAGGACTGACTTCAGGTGGGTTTACTCCCCAATCATTGTCGACATCTGTTGGCGGCTTTGGTGGAATAGGCGCGCAGCTGGCGCCTCCGTCAGGAGAACCGCATTCACCGCCCCATGTAGGAGGAAGGCGATCTGGTGTGTCGGCAATGTCCCCTCCCCACTCAGGTGTATCACCAAAGTCCGGCTGAGGGCGTTCTGGTGAGTTATCTAGAGGTGGCTGTATAGGAGGGGGAGTAACACCCCAGTCAGGAGTTGTATCTACACCAAAATCAAAATCTGGTGTGAATACAAACCTATGGCCATTGAAGACGTATACTTTCTGCTTGTACGTTACTTTTAGCATGCCTTCATCATATCGAGCGAAGAATTCAACGCCTTCTTTATCAACGAATAGAAACTCTTGCCCCATTTCATCGTAACCAGTGTATTGATATTGCTCCCCGTTAAAATAAACGACACCATTATGATCTATTTGAATATCACCATTTTCTCCACCCCAGCCAGGAGTATCACCATAATCGGGCTCTGGACGATCTGGATTATTGTCTATCGGAGGCTGAACAGGTGGTGGAGCAATGCCTCCCCAGTCTGGAGTATCGTCAATAGGCGGCTGTACCGGAGGTTGCCCCCAATCGGGTGTGGTATCAACGCCCCAACTTGGAGTCGTATCAATTCCAAACTCTGGGTCTACAGGAGCAGGACGCTGTGGGGTTGATTCTGTGCCAGCGTCGGTGCCACTTGAAGAAGAACAGCCAGCCAATACAAATGAACTAGCGACGACTAACGCAATAAGAGATTTTTTCATAGTCTACTACCTAAAAGTCTTCGAAATGCTGGTAACTAAAGATCTCTAGCTACCTGTCAATAGCAAATTCCATTGCCTTAAAGGCTAAGATTTTGTGGGCATTCACGAAGCCCACTAGAATCGCAGCTCAATTGATATCAGTCTCTTCCTGAGCTGATTCGATTTTCTAGTAGGTAGTATGCTTAATAAGATTTGCTTGTTCTAACGTCGATTTGTTATGTTGATGATAAGCATGGCTTATTATCGGTGTCTAGTTTACTCAGGACTTGACTCACTCTTGTTTACTTGATGCTCAAGTGCAGTTTTAATTTCACCATTTAGCCAGTAAATCAATGGGTTGTGTCTATTTTTGAGATGGTATTGACTATAAACACTCATTGTTTTTAGCTTTTCTTCAATGTTGACATCGATAGCTCGTAGGTTTGGATATTGATCGAGTGGAAACAGATTGGAGTGTGGCATGATCATATCGGTGTGCTGGACGACATCAATAATTGCCATGATCATTTCAGAACGAAATCCAACGCGAGTTTTTAGACCATGAGAGTCCATAATCTGTTCAGCTACGCTATAACGATCATTCCAACCAGGGTTTATAAACGATGCAATTTCATAACCCTCAAAATCGACAGGTTCAGCTACCTGTTTTGTTATGGGATGCCCTTGGCGAACTAACACACGGCCTTGTATGTCAATAAGATGACTTAGTTTGACTCCTTTAGGTGCAGATAGATCGTAGTTAACCCCTAACAGGACATCACCTTTGCTAATTTGATTGAGGGTAGCGTGTGTCCAACCGACCAACTCTATTTCTGCTAAAGGAGCTTGCTTGCGTAATTGATGGAATAAGGTGCCAGATAAACACCCAAGAACCATTGGAGAAAGGGCGATTTTTAACTTTGAGTCGAGTTGGCTAGGGTCGAACTCATTGGAAGTATTCAGTGCACTCGCTAAACCATCAAGGTGAGGGGTAATACGTTCGGCTAGCTCACTTGAAAAAGTTGTTGGCTCTAATCCCTTAGGTACTTTGACAAACAACTCATCGTCAAAGTGATTACGCAGCTTCTGCAAAGCTTGGCTAATTGCGGGCTGAGAGACAAACAGACGCTGAGAAGCCTTGCGCATATTAAGCTCTTGAGACAGGACTAAGAAGGTTCTCAAAAGGTTTAAATCTAAGTTGTAAAACAGATCTTTTGCCATGCACTAATAACCCTAATACTTCTCAGGAACAAAGGTTTGTTCTTCAAGTGGAGCTCGAATATAACCTTCTTTGTTGAGCTCTGGTAGCTCGATCTCTGGGTAGGTAATATCCTGATACTCAATTTGTTCAAGTAGATGGCTGATACAGTTTAGGCGAGCACGTTTTTTATCATCTGAAGGGACTACCCACCAGGGGCATTGCTTGGTGTCTGTATAGGCAAACATCTTATCTTTGGCCTCAGAGTATTCAGCCCAGCGGTTGCGCGATTCTAAGTCCATTGGGCTGAACTTCCAGCGCTTGATCGGAGTTTTGATTCGCTCTAAAAAGCGTTTTTCCTGTTCTTCATCGGAGACAGAAAACCAATATTTGAGCAAGATGATGCCAGATCGCTGCAACATGCGCTCAAATTCAGGGCAAGATCGCAGAAACTCATCGTATTGTTCATCAGAGCAAAAGCCCATCACCTTTTCAACACCCGCTCGGTTGTACCAGCTACGGTCAAAAAGGACTATTTCACCAGCGGCAGGTAGGTGTGCAACGTAACGTTGGAAGTACCACTGGGTTTTCTCTTTTTCGGTTGGGGCGGGTAATGCTGCGATTCTACAAATACGAGGGTTGAGTTTTTCTGTGATGCGTTTAATAACGCCACCTTTGCCAGCGGCGTCACGTCCTTCAAAGATCACAACGACTTTGAGGCCTTCCTGTTTTACCCACTCTTGCAGCTTTACCAACTCAATTTGAAGGCGTTGAAGTTCCTTTTCGTAAAACTTCTTATCCAGTTTGCTCTTAGCCATAGCGCACTCCTTTGTTATCAAAAGGTTAGCACTTGTGGAGTAGGGATGAGAGTTTTATCGCTGAGAACTGAGAGCCTCTACGACCTTTTCGATGGCGGCGCTATTGGTTACTGGAATAATGAAATCGTCGACGTTCTGATTACCCATTTTGGCTTCTTCGCTGATGTTAGTCATGTAGCTTGAGCGGGTACTCTTACCGGATAGATGAACTTCTCTGACGCCAGTTTGTTTAACGATGTTTTGAACATTATCGGCTGTTAGCCCAGCACCGGGCATGATTGAGATTCTACCGTCAGCGACTTTGACCATTTGTTGTAGAACCTCTTTTCCTTGTTCTACATTGGCAGCCAAACCTGAAGTGAGGATACGCTCGCAGCCTAATGAAACTATCTGTTCAAGAGCTTGCTGCCAGTTGCTGCTTTGGTCAATGGCACGGTGGAAAGTGATACCTAAGTTATACAACTTGGCGCGTTGAGTCAGCTGTTCGGCTAACGGCATATCGATATGTCCATCGGCACTCAGAACTCCCAGTACAACGCCTGCTAATCCCGCCTCTGCTGCCGCTTCGATATCGAGTAACATTGCCTCAATATCATCTTGGTCGTACAAGAAGTCACCTTGCCTTGGTCTAATCATGGCGTAGACAGGGATAGGGGAGATTTGCGCCGCTTTTTTCATAAAACCAAAGCTAGGCGTTAATCCACCAAGCGCTAGAGAGGAGCATAGCTCGATGCGTGTTGCGCCACCTGTAATCGCATTATGCAGTGATTCAAGATTATCGATACAAACTTCAACGTGGTACTTCATAGGTAGAGCTCTCTGAGGATAAGGTTGGCGTTATTTTAGCAGTCACCGCGGAAGATATTAGGGTAAAGGTCGAGGATTTGATTTCCTCAAAAATGAGTCGGAGAAAATAAAAAACCTCAGCATGAGCTGAGGTTTAAGATCTTGAGCAGGAGCTAGATTAAGCAGCGTCGTCTTGTGCTGGTTCAGCGTCTTCGACAGCTTCAACCTTTTTAGGCTTCTTAGGTGCAGGTTTGCGTTTTGCACCCAGTGCGTAGAGCACTTCTTCTTTGTTTTGCGCTAGGAACATAGCCAAGTCTTCTTTCTTGCCTTCGTCTTCTAGCAGTTCACTTTTACCTAGTAGCTCAAAAAGCTCATCAGCCATATCAAGCATCTTGTCATATGCGTCAGCTTCCGCTTTAGAGGTAAAAGTCATTTTCTCTTCTCCGTTGCGTTCTACCACGTACTTGACGATTACAGCCATGGTTGGTCCTCTAACTCAAATTATCAAAAATATTTACTGTCTGTTTATACAGCTTATTGATGGCAAAGTCTAGGTAGCACAGGCGATCATGAGGTTGAGATCGGCAAAAATTTGATAACGCTCTGTTCGTTATTGAGAAGATAACGGTAAGCAGAACTGGAAAAGGTGTTCCGCCGCTATCTTGGCAACACTTTCTAGCATCTCTGGCGGAGGATTATCTATCGAGTGAATCTGCAATCCATCGAGCATGGTCACAGCATAATGTGTCATGACTTGAATGTCGGCATTTTGCACGAGTTGACCATCATTGGCGGCTCTTTCAAAACGATTTTGAATTAGCTGAATGAATTCTGCACGCATCTTCAAAGCGGATATTTTAACCACACTAGATTCATCGCTACAGGCCAGAGAACTCTGGATCATCAAGCAGCCTTTGTTCTTCTCGTTGCTGCATTTTGCTTCGGCAGTTCGGGAAAAAATAGTCTCAATCACATCGCGAATTTGAGGCTGCTCCAATGCACTAAAGAATGGTGCGCCTTCACGATTCTTATACATCTCTACCGCTTGAAAATAGAGTTGCTCTTTATTGCCAAACGTTGCGTACATACTTGGTTTGTTGATACCCATCGCTTGAGTGAGATCTTTGAGTGACGCGCCGTCGTAACCTTGTGTCCAAAAGACATCCAAGGCTTTCTCTAGAGCGATTTCTTTATCAAAGCTTTTTGGGCGACCACAGGTTAAACGGACCATAACTTTATTCAACAACTTCTCAAATATAACACTCAAATGGTAAATCGCAGGCCGTGCGTTGTCCATATCGCAAATGTATTCATTTGGTAAATTTAACTTGATCAATGTCAAAAGTTAGGATTATTATACCGATCGGTACAAAATCAATGTAAGGATAGCGAGATGGTAGGTAAACACCTTAAAACACCCCTTCTACTTATCTCAATTGCAGCACCTTTGGTGTTGTCGGGATGTCAGGATTCACATGCAGAAGTGACTCAGTCTGCACCACCACCGCCAGGTGTTGAGGTGGCAGAAGTGCTGGTTGAAACCATCACTGAGCTTGATGAATATACGGGTCGTTTAGAATCACCTCAGACTGTATCGGTGATACCGCGAGTGTCGGGCTATGTTGAACAAGTGCATTTTGAAGAAGGCACCATGGTTGAAGAAGGCGACGTTCTTTTCTCCATTGATGACCGAGCATTTGTTGCGGAAGTAGAGCGACTTGAAGCGGAACTGAGCAGCGCTAAAGCCAGTTACAACCAATCGATCAAAGATCACCAGCGCGCGCTTAAGCTCAATAAGAACAACGCTATTTCGCAAGAAACGGTGGATGCACGTTTTACCGCTAAGCAGCGCGGTGCGGCGAGTGTTGCAGCGATCAAAGCCTCGCTATCTCAAGCCAAATTAGATTTAGCCTTTACCAAGGTTACTGCGCCGATCACAGGCAAAGTCTCTAGGGCTGATATTACTAAGGGCAACTATGTATCAGCAGGTGATACTCAGTTAACTACGTTAGTGTCGACTGCTCATATGTACGCTTACTTCGATGTTGATGAAGTGACCTTCCTTAAGTACCAGAAGTTGAACAAGCTTAAAGCGGGTGAAGGTTACGCGAAGCAGCTAGTACAGCTTGGTTTAGCGAATGACGCGGCTTACCCACGAGTAGGGCACATCGACTTTGTTGATAACGCAATCAATCAAGCAACAGGAACAATTCGAGTTCGTGCTGTCTTCGACAATAAAGATCAGTCTTTATGGCCTGGTATGTTCGCGAAACTGCGTATTACTGGTTCAAGCAGCTACGAAGGTGTGTTGATAGACAATCGTGCAGTGGGCACAGACCTCAACAATAAGTATGTGTTGGTTCTTGATGAGAACAATATCGTTCAGTATCGCGCGGTTTCGCTAGGTGAAAAACTCAATGGTTTACGCATTGTGGCAGATGGTTTATTGCCGGGTGATAAAGTGGTGGTGAATGGTCTGCAACGTGTGCGTGCCAACATGCCAGTGACACCAAGTGAAGTCACAATGGCGAATGAATTGACCTTATCAATGTTACGTGACCAACAAGATCTGATTGACCAACAGCGCCAATCTCTTACTACAGCGGCATTAAACGAGAAGGGATAACGGGATGTTTTCTCAGTATTTTATTCGTAGGCCGATATTCGCATCGGTCCTATCGATACTCATTTTTATCGCAGGTGCACTGTCTGTGTGGCAGCTGCCGATCACTGAGTATCCAGAAGTTGTGCCTCCTACGGTCGTTGTTACGGCAACCTACCCAGGCGCAAACCCTAAAGTCATAGCCGATACGGTAGCATCTCCTCTCGAAGAGGAAATTAATGGTGTCGAAGATATGTTGTACATGTCTTCGCAAGCTACCTCAGATGGGATGATGACCTTAACGGTAACCTTTGAAATTGGGACTGACGCTGATAAAGCACAAACCTTAGTGCAAAGTCGCGTTGACCGTGCATTACCAAGGTTGCCAGAAGAGGTTCAGCGTTTAGGTGTGGTTACCGAGAAGTCGTCTCCTGATTTGACCATGGTAGTTCACCTTTACTCTCCAGATGAACGCTACGATTTGCTCTACTTGGCAAACTATGCGGCGCTTAACGTACGTGATGAAATTACCCGAATTGAAGGTGTTGGCGCGGTGCGTGTATTTGGTGGTGGTGAGTACAGCATGCGTATCTGGCTTGACCCTAATAAAGTCGCTGCACTTGGCTTGAATCCGACCGAAATTATTGCAGCAGTACGCGAGCAAAACCAACAAGCTGCGGCAGGTAGCCTAGGCGCTCAACCAAGCGGTAATTCTGACTTCCAATTGCTCATCAATGTGAAAGGTCGTCTTACTGATGTTGAAGAGTTTGAAAATATCATCATCAAAGTCGGTGAGAACGGTCAGATCAACCGCTTGAAAGATGTTGCTCGAATTGAGCTTGGTGCAGAAACCTACTCACTACGTTCACTGTTGGATAACCAAGATGCGGTAGCGATCGGTGTTTTCCAAGCTTCGGGTTCGAACGCAATCCAGATCTCTGAAGATGTGCGCAGCAAGATGGCTGAGCTTGAGCAGAGCTTCCCACAAGGCGTTGCATACGACATCGTTTATGACCCGACAGTCTTTGTACGTGGCTCAATTGAAGCGGTTGTTCAAACGTTGCTAGAGGCGGTATTGCTGGTTGTTTTGGTTGTAGTGTTGTTCCTACAAACGTGGCGCGCGTCAATCATCCCGCTGGTGGCTGTTCCGGTTTCTTTAGTCGGTACGTTTGCGTTCATGCACCTGATGGGCTTTTCACTCAATGCGCTATCGCTGTTTGGTTTGGTACTGGCGATAGGTATCGTGGTCGATGATGCCATCGTGGTGGTGGAGAATGTTGAACGAAACATAGCGGAAGGCTTGGCACCGATTCCGGCAACGGAAAAAGCGATGCGTGAAGTGACTGGGCCTATCGTTGCGACGACCTTGGTTCTTGCTGCGGTATTTATTCCAACCGCCTTTATGTCAGGCTTAACGGGGCAGTTCTATAAGCAGTTTGCGCTGACGATTACCATCTCAACCTTTATATCTGCGATTAACTCGTTGACCTTGAGTCCTGCGTTATCGGCACTGTTACTGAAAGGTCATGATCAGCCTAAAGACTGGCTAACTCGTTTGATGGATTCACTGTTTGGGCGCCTGATTTTTGCGCCGTTTAATAAGCTGTTTAATAAAGGTGCCAGTGCCTACGGTTACGTGGTGAAGAAAACCATCCGTCTCGGTGCCTTGATTGGTGTTATCTATGTTGGATTACTTGGCTTAACAGCTTATCAGTTTGATCAAACGCCAACAGGTTATGTACCAGGGCAAGATAAGCAGTACTTAGTCGCTTTTGCTCAGTTACCTGATGCGGCTTCACTTGAGCGTACCGATGCTGTGATTCGTGAAATGTCTGAGATTGCACTTGCTCAACCGGGTGTTGAACACTCGGTGGCTTTCCCGGGATTAAGCATCAATGGCTTTACCAATAGCCCGAACAGCGGCATTGTTTTCACGCCATTGTCTGATTTTGAAGACCGACAAGATCCTAGCTTGAGTGCTGGTGCAATCGCGATGCAACTTAACCAGAAGTTTGCTGCGATTCCCGATGCCTTTATTGCCATCTTCCCACCGCCACCGGTTCAAGGTCTGGGTACGATTGGTGGCTTTAGGTTACAAATCCAAGATAGGGGTAATCACGGCTATGAGGCTTTGTATCAGGTCACTCAACAAGTGATCATGAAGGCTTGGGCTGATCCTGCTTTGACAGGCGTGTTCTCAAGCTATCAGGTTAATGTGCCACAACTAGAGCTAGACGTAGATCGCACCAAAGCGCTGAAACAGAATGTCTCTTTAGATGAGGTCTTTGCGACGCTGCAATCTTACATGGGCTCAACTTATGTCAACGACATCAACCGATTTGGTCGCACTTATCAGGTGAATGTTCAGGCTGATGAAGCGTTTCGTCAAAACCCTGAGCAAATTCGTCAACTTAAGGTAAGAAATGCCGATGGCGAAATGATCCCACTTGGCTCATTTGTCAATGTTGATAACGTCGCGGGCCCTGATCGCGTCATGCACTACAACGCCTATAAGACCGCAGAAATTAACGGTAGCCCAATGCCGGGCGTAAGCTCTGGTGAAGCGCAGGCAGCGATTGAAAATATTCTCGCCGAGACTTTGCCAATCGGCATGACTTACGAGTGGACGGAGCTCACTTATCAGCAAAAACTTGCAGGTAATACAGCCACCTTAATCTATCCATTGGTGATTCTATTGGTGTTCTTAGTACTGGCTGCACAGTATGAGAGTGTGCGTTTACCTATGGCGATTATCTTGATTATACCAATGACGCTATTGTCAGCGATCAGTGGTGTGATCTTGTGGGGAAGTGACAACAACATCTTCACCCAAATAGGTTTGATTGTATTGGTTGGTTTAGCGACTAAGAACGCAATTTTAATTGTTGAGTTTGCCAAGGAATTACAAGATAGAGGTCGTACAGTCATGGAGGCAATCTTAGAGGCATCTCGCCTACGTTTGCGCCCGATTCTGATGACATCTATCGCCTTTATTATGGGCGTGGTTCCTATGGTGTTCTCAACTGGCGCAGGTGCCGAAATGAGACAAGCGATGGGCATTGCCGTCTTTTCCGGCATGATTGGTGTCACTGTGTTTGGGCTACTGCTAACACCGCTGTTCTACTACGTACTGGCAAAACGTGGTCAACAGAAGAAACAAGCAGCTGAGCACAATATCGCACTTGAACCTGCAAAAGAATCCACTGTCTGATCCCGCTAATTAGGATTCGTAGGGCAACTCTGGTTATTGGAGTTGCCCTTTTTTTTTAATCCCATTGATGGCAATATTCGATAAAGGATTTGAGCAATGGGCTCTGATATTTTTCTTTATGCACCAACAACCAGTAGCGTCTCTTCATATCCAAAGAGAGTTTAAGTTCTACCACTCTACCATCGGTTAACGCCGGCTGAGCCGCGAGTTTTGATAAGCAACCCAAGCCCAGCCCAGCAGAGACGCTGTTAATCAAGGCTTCTGTGGTATTGAGCTGAAATGACTCATGCCACTGTTCAATACGCGGAGCAATTGCGCGAAGGAAAAACTCTCTCGAGCCTGAACCCGGCTCGCGTAAAATCCACTCACTCTCTTCTAAATCACCAACACTAAACCTTTGTTTATATGCCAGTGGCGAATCGGGGGAGCAGATCACGCACATCTCGTCTTGGCTGAATTGAGTGGAAATAAGTTCGGGGTGCAGTGTTTTTCCTTCAATAAGTGCAAGATCGAGCTCATAGTCGACCAACTTCTGACAGATCAATGCAGAGTTGGAGATAAACAAACTTTGCGAGTGGTGATTGGTATGGCGACGAAAATCACTAATTAGATAGGGAGCAACTTGATTACCTATGGTGTCACTAGCCCCAATTCTTAGTTCACCCGTTAATGTCTGGTCATTATCAAATAACTGTTCAATATCTTGCGCCCGCTCAATGAGTTCGTCCGCTAAAGGCAGTAGTTTCTGCCCTTCTTGATTGAGGATAAGTCGGTTATTGACTCTGTCGAACAATGAATGACCGATTTGTTTTTCTAGCTCTGACAACGCCATGCTGACTGCCGCCTTGGATAGAAACAAGGCTTCTGACGCTGCTGTTAAGGTGTCATGTTGCGTGATTGAGATAAAAACTCTGAGCTGTTTTAGAGAAATATTCGCGGCCATAGCTTCGTTTAGATTGTCTGAACATGTGTTCTAAATAATTAGATATTGTCGAACAATTGGCAAGCGTAAACTAGCTCCATGGTAAGCAAACTAGGTAAATAAAGATGATTAAAGCAGCAAAAGCAAAAGTGATGGGTGCACCTACTCCTATGGCAGGCTTAGCGCTTGGTATCGCCAGTTTAGGATGGTGTTGGGAAAATGCAGCCCCATTTGATGGCTATGCTCAGTGGAGTGGTGCAGCAATCGCAAGTGTATTGCTGGCTGTTCTAGCGGTAAAATTTCTCTTTCATAATCATCTATTGCGTGAAGATCTTGCTCACCCTGTCGTGGGGAGTGTTGTACCAACGTTTGCGATGGGCACTATGGTGGTTTCGAACTCTTTAGGGCACTTTTACCCTTTAGCTGGCGACTTACTTTGGCTGTTCGCGGTTGGTCTTCACATTGTGTTTCTAGTTAGTTTTATCTACCACAGAGCGCAAGAGTTTGAATTGCACCATATGGTACCAAGTTGGTTTGTACCACCGGTAGGCATCATAGTGGCTGATGTATCTTTCTCAGGTAACCCTGTCTTGAGCCATATTGCAGATGGCGCGCTATTATTCGGAATGGTTGCCTATGCCGTGATGCTGCCAATGATGATCTATCGCTTTATGTTTACTCATGAGATTCCTGACGCAGCAAAACCAACCATGGCGATCATGGCAGCACCTGCCAGCTTATCGTTAGCGGGATATTTAACGGTCACTGCTGACCCTTCACCTGTGATCATTGGTCTGCTGTTTGGCATTGCGATCTTGATGACAGCTATTATCTATCTGGCTTTCTTTAAATTACTCAGACTGCCATTCAGCCCTGGTTACGCAGCATTTACCTTCCCAATGGTGATTGGTGCAACAGCGCTATTTAAACTTGCCGCATGGATGGAAACCATCGGTGTTGCAGTAAAATACGTCAGTCAAGTGCACTACCTTGCCGTCTTAGAGCTAGTAATAGCGACTCTAATGGTCAGTTATGTTGCCCTGCGTTACCTGCATTTCTATCAGCCTCACAACTTAACAGTGAGCAACGCGTAACCTTTTAGCCTAGTCAGAGGGGTAATATTTTCTGTTACGATATGCACTTATGCTAACCTGAGCGCAATAGCGGCAATATTAGTGTGAGTGCATTTTGTTTACTGTCTACCATTCCAATCAAGTCGACGTCTTAAAGTCACTGCTTGTTGAGCTCGTTCGTCTCAATCCATTAGAAAACCCTTTCGATAAAGAGCAGATCTTGGTGCAAAGCCCGGGTATGTCTCAGTGGTTGAAGATGGAACTGGCTAAAGAGTTTGGCGTAGCGGCGAACATAGATTTTCCTCTGCCAGCGACATTTATCTGGAATATGTTCACAGAGGTATTGCCAGATGTACCTAAGCGTAGCGCCTTTAACAAAGAGTCGATGACGTGGAAGCTGATGCACATCTTGCCTGGGCTTTTGGGTCAGCCAGAGTTCGAGCCGCTTAAACGCTATCTAGAGCAAGACGAAGATAGCTCCAAGCTTTATCAATTATCAGAGAAAATTGCCGATATCTTTGATGGTTATCTGGTTTATCGACCAGAGTGGATTGCCAGTTGGGAAGCGGGCCAAGCGGTACTGGAATTGGAAGATGAGCACCCTTGGCAGCCGATTTTATGGCAAGCGCTTTACGATCATACCGTTGCCTTAGGTCAATCACCTTATCATCGCGCCAACTTGTACGAACACTTTATCGATACCTTAGAAAACTTTCAGGGCAGTTTTGAACACTTGCCTCAGCGCTTGTTTGTGTTCGGAATTACTTCACTGCCGCCACGTTATATGGATGCGCTTAAAGCCATTGGTGAGCACATTGATGTCCACCTGATGTTTACCAACCCTTGTCGTTACTACTGGGGCGAGGTAAGAGACAGAAAGTTCTTAGCACGTTTAGCGGCAAAACACCGTAAACATGTGGTGTGGAATCAAGACCACTCAGAGCAACAGGGCGAGAGTGAGCAACTAAAAGGCTCGATTGAAGACAACGTACTTGATGAGCTACATACCGATGCGGTGGGTAATAGCTTACTCGCTTCAATGGGTAAGTTGGGACGCGACAACATGTATCTTCTTTCGCAGCTAGAGTCCCATGAGATTGAAGCCTTTGTTGATGTCGAGCGAGACTCATTGCTCCATCAACTTCAAGCAGACATTCTCAATCTTGAAGAGCATCAAGATGATCATCAGTTAGAAACCAGTGCGCATAAACAAGTAGTGCAATTAGGCGATAAATCCCTCACGCTGCACGCTTGTCATAGCCCGATGCGTGAAGTGGAAGTCTTACATGATCAGCTATTGGCGATGTTCGATGCCGATCCAAGTTTAAAGCCACGCGATATTATTGTCATGGTGGCGGACATCAATGCCTACAGCCCAGCCATTCAAGCCGTGTTTGGCAACGCTCCCGGTGAGCGATTTATCCCTTACTCTATTTCTGACCGTACCGCCGACCAAGAAAGCCCAATCCTTAATGCATTTATGCAGTTGGTTAACCTGCCAAACACCCGTTGTTTAGCGTCTGAGTTACTCGAACTGCTTGAAACTCCGGCGATCTTAGCTCGATTCGGGTTAACGGAAGATGAGTTTATTTTAGCTAAACAGTGGGTAGAAGAGTCGGGTATTCGCTGGGGATTGAATTCGGCCACAGGACAAGAGTTTGATTTACCTGAGACAGCGCAAAATACTTGGCAGTTTGGTATTGAGCGCATGTTGCTTGGCTACGCCATGCCAGAATCAGCAGGGCTGTTTGAATCAAGGTTAGGGGCACTGTCACCTTACAATGAAGTGCAAGGAATGGGTGCAGAGTTAGCGGGCAAGCTGGCGCACTTTATTGAGGCGGTCAGCGATTACCGACACAAACTGCTACAAACTCAATCAATCGATAGTTGGCGCGAAATACTTACCTTGCTGCTGGATGATTTCTTTACTGTTGAACTGGAAGGTGAGGCGGCGCTGAAGTCGATTCGTGACACCTTAGCCAATTTAAAAGAGCAACTGACTGATGCAGCTTTCGAGCAGTCATTATCTCCGGCGATTATTACCACCTATTTGAACAACAAACTGTCGGGGACGCGGATCAGCCAACGCTTCCTTGCTGGGCAAGTGAACTTCTGTACCTTGATGCCGATGCGCTCTATACCATTTAGAACGGTGTGCTTACTGGGTATGAATGATGGTGTCTATCCACGTTCTATGCCGCCAGAGGGCTTCGATCTGATGAATGGGCGAACCAAACCAGGGGATCGCTCTCGCCGAGATGATGACAGATACCTATTCTTAGAGGCAATGCTGTCTGCACAGCAAACGCTATACATCAGTTATGTTGGCCGCTCAATCCAAGACAATACCGAGCGTGTGCCATCGGTGCTGGTTTCTGAGCTGATGGAGTATTGCCACCAAAACTACCGCCTAGATGGAGACGAGGTGTTAGCCAGTGATGAGTCTGGAGAAAAACTGCTATCAGAACTTATCACTCACCACTCTATGGTGCCGTTTAGTGCTACCGCGTTTGTCGGTGAGCATCCAAGTTATGCTAAAGAGTGGTTACCTGCGGTGAACAGATTAGGCCAGGTCAGCGGTGAGTTTAATCGACAACTGCAAGATTACTTACTCGATGCGACCTACCCGTTAGAGCTAGATCTGGTTGAGTTGCAACGCTTCTGGCGTTTGCCGGTGCAATACTTTTTCAATCGCCGCTTAAAAGTGATGTTTGAGCCACCGCTACCGGTAATGGAAGATGACGAGCCTTTTGTACTTAATGGCTTAGAAAGCTATCAAATGCGCGACAGTTTATTGGATAGCTTACTCAAACAGCAGCTTTCTGGTGGGCAAGATAGCAAGGGTGTGATTGAAAGCTTTGTTAAGCAGCAACGGGCGCAAGGGAAATTACCGGTTGGCGCATTTGGGGATATCGAGTTTGAAACTAACCGAGTTCAGGCGCAGGAGCTGGTGGAAAAACTGACTTTCTTATGTGGCAGCGAAGTTAATGACCTCGAAGTAAAGCTGACATTTGACGTCTTAGGTGAGGATAAAAAGATTAACCTAACTGGCTGGCTGACACAGTATTATCAGTCGGGCTTAATTCGTTTTCGCAGCGGTAAGATTCGCTCACAAGACTACTTGTCTGCTTGGATAGACCACCTAGCGATGTCGGCGATGGGCATTAGTAAGCGCACCCATATGATTGGTTATGATCGCAAGGAAGGGGTTGTTCATCTTATCTATCCTGAAATTGCAGACCCTAGCTACGCTCATGGCTTGTTATCTGAGTTGGTTCGTTTGTTCTATCAAGGCATGACCGAACCCTTGTGCTACTTCCCAAGAACTGCATTAGCAGGTGTTGAAGCGGGATTCAGTCGCGGGAACTGGGTGGATGATGAAGAGAAATCATTCAAGAAAATGGCCGATACATTTAACGATAGTTTTATGGCAGCAGGTGAAGGCAATAACCCTTACATCTCGCGTATCTGGCCAAGTTGGAACGACAACTTAGCAGCGCAGGCACGCACCATCACAGCATTGGTACTGCAAACCCCTCGACTAGAGGCAAAGAGTAGTGAAGACATGCAATAGATCAGCTTAGTGGAAAACGGGTTGAAGGAAAGTAGGTGGCCGCCAGTAAATCATTATAGTGTAGGGCGTTCGCTGTACGGCCACAGGTCAGAGGGACCATTATTCTGTCGGTTTGTTGCAACTTGGCTGTTTAGACAAGCTCAGAGTTGCTCAACACATGGCGCGCATAGTAGCGGTTAGGTAACAAGCCTGCCGTGAGAAAGATCTCATAAAGTCCCAAGTTTTTAGGGATTTATATTAATAACAATCGTTTTTAAGTCTGGATCACATTTGGATCTCGGGTTTTCATACAAAGGGCAAATATTTTATGACAGCAACGTCAATGGTTACTCCGCTTAATGCCATGACTTTTCCCTTGCACGGTGCACGATTAATTGAGGCATCGGCGGGTACGGGTAAAACCTTTACTATCGCTGGCTTATACCTGAGATTGCTTCTCGGTCACGGTACATCCGAGACCAAACATCAGGTGCCGTTGACTGTCGACCAGATTTTAGTGGTGACATTTACTGAAGCGGCAACTGCAGAGCTTAGAGACCGAATCCGCGCTCGTATTCATGATGCTCGTCTTGCCTTTGCCCGAGGTAAAAGTAGCGACCCTGTGATTGAGCCTTTACTTGATGAGTTCAGTGACCACAAACAAGCCGCGGAGATCCTTTTGCAAGCGGAAAGGCAAATGGATGAAGCCGCGGTTTATACCATCCACGGCTTTTGCCAACGTATGTTAACCCAAAATGCATTTGAATCAGGCAGTCGCTTTAACAACGAATTTGTGACCGATGAGAGTCATCTTAAAGCGCAGATTGTAGCAGATTACTGGCGACGTAATTTCTATCCCCTGCCGCTTAATTTAGCAGGAGAAGTGCGCCGAATCTGGAATGCCCCCTCTGATTTACTGCGCGATGTGACAAACTATCTGACAGGATCACCACTGAGCCTGTCTGTGGCAGCGATGAGTGGAAGTTTAGCGGACTTACACCAACAAAATCTAAAGCGTATCGATGAATTGAAATCGCTATGGCGAGAGCATCAGGATGACTTTTTTGCCCTGATTAGTGACTCTGATGTCAACAAACGCAGTTACACCAAAAAGTCTCTACCGACTTGGCTCGAAGCGGTCAATGTGTGGGCGGCAACAGAAACGACGGGCTATGACTATCCAGACAAACTGGAGAAGTTTGCCCAGAATATCTTGGTTGAGAAAACACCGAAAGGCACGGCGCCGCAGCACCTTGTTTTTGAAGCGATTGATGCATTCCTTGCTGCGCCAATCAGTCTCAAAGCGCCTATTCTTGCCCATGCGATTGAACATTGTCGCGAGATGTTGGCAAAAGCCAAACAGCAGAAACAGTGGCTCTCTTTTGATGATTTGCTGACTAATCTCTCTGCTGCTATTGATGGTGATGAATCAGAGCTACTTGCAGAGCGGATTAGAACTCTCTATCCGGTCGCTATGATTGATGAGTTCCAAGATACCGATCCCCTTCAATACAGTATTTTTAGCCGTATCTACTTGAACAACCCTGAATGTGGTTTGTTCATGATCGGTGATCCTAAACAGGCAATCTACGGCTTCCGTGGCGCAGATATTTTTACTTACATCAAAGCGCGTAATCAGGTTTCGTCGCACTTCACTTTAGGCACCAACTGGCGTTCTAGCGCGGATATGGTCAGTGCGGTAAACCAGATTTTTGAGTTGCCTTCGAGCCCGTTTATTTACGATAAAGATATTCCATTCTTGCCTGTCGACTCTAACCCCAACGCGGATAAACGCGTTTGGACTATCGGTGGTCAAAAGCAACCCGCGCTCACTTATTGGTTGCAAGATGCCGACGAGAAGCCATTACCAAAAGGTGAGTACCTAGAGGCGATGTCTAAGGCTACCGCGGATCAAATCCAAACCATTCTCACTGCGGCGCAAAACGAGCAAGCTTTCTTTAAAGATGGTAAAGGAGAGCATTCGATTCAGGCGGGAGATATTGCAGTACTGGTTCGAACCGGTAATGAAGGTCGTATGGTGAAAGAGGCTCTCGCCAAACAAGGTATTGCGAGTGTTTATCTATCAAACCGAGACAGTGTGTTTACCTCGCTTGTCGCCCAAGATATTCAGCGTTTATTACAAGCAGTCCTGACACCTGAAAATGATCGCGCCTTACGAGCAAGCTTGGCTTCTGAAATGTTTGCTCTCGATGCGGGCAGTTTAGACAAGCTCAACAACGATGAAAATGAGTGGGAAAACGCAATCAATGAGTTTAAAGAGTACCGTAAACTCTGGATTCAGCGAGGTGTGCTACCTATGTTGCGCAGTGTGATGAGCAAGCGACATATTGCGGAGCGTTTACTAGAAGAAGAAGGTGGAGAGCGTGCACTGACCGATTTGATGCACATCGGTGAGCTGCTACAGCAAGCAAGTCAGGAGCTAGATAGTGACCATGGTTTACTGCGTTGGTTGGCTCAAGCAATCAGTGATGCACAAAATGGTTTAGGTGGCAGCGAAGACCAAATCCAACGCTTGGAATCAGAGCGTAATTTGGTGCAAATCGTAACAATCCACAAATCGAAAGGTCTGGAATATGATCTGGTGTTCTTGCCTTTTGTTCTCAGCTATCGCGAGGCTAGCGAAGCAAAATACTATGATGAGCAACAAGACAAAACTATTTTAGATATTACTGGGCAAGATGCTTCTTTAGCGCAAGCTGATAAAGAGCGCCTTGCTGAAGATTTACGCCTAATCTACGTAGCGCTTACCCGTGCCGTTTATAGCTGTTTTGTCGGGGCTGCGCCACTAAGAAACGGTCGTTCTACTAAAGAACCAACCGGTGTTCATCACAGTGCGATGGGATATTTGCTACAAGATGGTAAAGAAGGGGGGATCAATGATCTCACTAATGCTATCCAACAGCATGTTAATGGGCTGGAAAGTGTGCGATTAAGCGACTTACCAGAGCCACAACAAGAGGTCTTTGTTGCCCATACTTCGCAGCAGCAAGATTTAACTGCAAGCGAGCTGAAAAGTGTGATTGATCGAGATTGGCGAATCACCAGTTATTCTGGATTGGTAAAACAGAGCTCTCATCATAGCTCAGATGCCTTTACCGACTTAATGCATCTTGATATTGATTCTTCCGATGAGCATGATGAAGATGAGTTAGTTGAACCAGAGCAATCCATCTTCACTTTCCCGCGCGGCGCTAGACCGGGTACTTTCCTGCATACGTTATTCGAAGAAGTCGAATTTACCGAGCCAAGTACTAGCGAAGCGAATACTGAGATTATCACTCATCTTCTCGACAGTGAGCAGTTAGACCCAAGTTGGCTACCGATTTTACAGCAGTTGATTGATACCGTGTTAGCCACGCCACTGGATGGCAAATCTTTGCTGCTTAACCAGAAAGGGCCAAGCCAACGTTTAGTTGAGATGGAGTTCTTGCTACCGATTGAGGTACTGGCGGCGCCCGCATTAAATCGCGTCATCCAACGTCATGATCCTTTATCTGCAAAGGCTGGTGGCCTAGGCTTCTATACCGTTCAAGGTATGTTGAAGGGCTTTATTGACTTGGTATTTGAGCATCAAGGTAAATATTATGTCCTTGACTGGAAATCGAACCATCTTGGTGACGAGGTCGGTTTCTATCACGGAGAAGCGCTAAAATCTGCCATGGCAGATCATCGTTATGACCTGCAATATCAAATCTATGCCTTAGCGCTACATCGCTTCTTACGCAGTCGAATCGCAGATTATGACTACGATCAGCACTTTGGCGGTGTCTACTACCTATTCCTTAGAGGGATGGACGGAGAAAGCGAGCATGGCATTTTCTCTGCCAAACCAAGCCTAGAGTTTCTTAACGATATGGACAGACTCATCGATGGGCAGAATGTCGACGCGAAAACGAATCAAGCTGGCCAGATGGAGTTACTGTAATCATGACCACTCTTATTTCCGTGCTTAAACAACTGGCAAACAAATCCAGCATCAGACAACTTGATTATCAGTTTGCCCGCTTTATCGCTAGCCAATCGCAGGATGATCAGCTCGCTTTTATTGCAGGAGTCGTCAGTCACGAACTTGGTAAAGGCCATATTTGTCTGCCGCTGTTTGATGCAGAAGGGCAGTTGGTCGACCTCGCCGCTAAGCTGGGTTTGTTTGGCGAAGCAGCATTAGAGTTGAATCAAACGCTAGTGGCAATTGACTGGGTGTCCTTGCTCAACAACTCTTGTTTGGTGGCTAAAAACTCAGCTGAAGAGAGTGAAGCGCTACCACTGATATTTGATGGTGAGCGACTCTATCTACACCGCTATTGGCACTATGAAGTGACCTTGGCTGAGCGTTTGAATAGCTTTGGGTCACCTATGATCCTAAAGCCTAATGAAGTCCAAAAACTTTCCAATCTTCTTGATCATCTATTTGCTCGCAACTATCGCTATCTATTTGAAGCAATTAATAAATCTCAGAAAGAAGGTGACACTACCCCTGTGATGCGTCAGCGTATGGTTTGTGACCATCTAGACGTTGTGGCAGAGGATAAACTGGATTGGCCTACCATAGACCAAAAGCTCCTAGCCGCTAAAAACATTGAGCAACTTTCGGTGCTGGACGAGTTAGTTCCTTTATCAGCGTGTGTGAATTGGCAGAAAGTTGCAGCCGCGGTTGCACTGAGTAAAAGGTTTGCCGTGATCTCTGGTGGTCCGGGTACAGGTAAAACGACCACGGTAACCAAGCTACTTGCCGCTCTGATTGAGCAAGCTCAAAGCTCATCGCAACAAAACGCTCAAGCTGAGCAGCCAACGATTAAGTTGGTCGCACCGACGGGCAAAGCGGCAGCAAGATTAACTGAGTCGATTGGTAAAGCCGTGGCAGAGTTACCTGTAGCGCCTGAACTAAAACAGGCTATTCCAACTGATGCCAGTACATTACATCGCTTGCTCGGTGCATTGCCTAACAGCTCAGAGTTTCGACACAACAGAGATAATCCACTCCACCTAGATATGCTGGTGGTCGATGAAGCTTCTATGGTCGATCTGCCTATGATGTACAAATTGGTCGATGCGTTACCTAAGCATGCCAGATTGATTCTACTGGGTGATAAAGATCAGTTGGCATCAGTCGAAGCGGGGGCGGTACTGGGGGACATTTGTTCTTTCAGCCAGCTAGGTTTTAGTCATGGTCAAGCGGCTCAAATTGCTCGCTTAACTGGTTTTGAAACACTGGCTCACACGACGAACATGCAGCCCTCTATTGCTGATAGCTTATGTATGCTGAAGAAGAGCTATCGATTTGATGCTCGCTCTGGGATCGGTCAATTAGCGCAAGCCATTAACGCTGGTTCAGCGCAAAAAGTTGATTGGGTTTGGCAGAAAGATTTCTCTGATATCGCTAAGTTTCCGATCGATAGCCAGCACTACAATCAAATGGTGCAGACTTTGCTTGCTGAATATAGCCATTACCTTAAGCGAATTGATGTGCAGCAACTTGATTCTGCAACAGGTGAAGTCGAAACCATGGCGAAGCGGGCCAAAGCGGTATTGGATCAGTTTGCGCGTTGTCGTTTGTTGTGCGCTATTCGTGAGGGTGACTTTGGTGTTACTGGGCTTAATCAGCGTATTGAACGTGCACTGGCGGCTAAAAAGTTGATTCAAACCCAAGACGAGCTTTGGTATCACGGTAGACCTGTGATGGTGGCGAGAAATGACCATGCACTAGGTTTGTATAACGGTGATATCGGCATTTGCATGCTGGATGACTCGGAAAGCGAGCCAAGATTGAAGGTCTTCTTCGAACTGCCAGATGGCAGCGTCAAGTCAGTGTTGCCAAGCCGTGTACCAGAACACGAAACCGCTTATGCGATGACGATTCATAAATCTCAAGGGAGTGAATTTGAGCATACGCTAATGATTTTGCCACCAGACTTTACTCCGATTTTGACACGTGAGTTGATCTACACAGGGATAACGCGCGCGAAGAAACGCTTGAGTTTATATATTGATGAGCGAGTGATGAAGCGTGGAATTAAAGTTCGAACTGAGCGAGCGAGTGGGTTGATACACAGGTTGCAGCGAAGGGGATAACCATCCGTGGCTACCGTATTAAACGATTAAAGTGCTTTAGAGAAAGAGATACTGCGGATGCGGTACTTTTTCTGATAGTTCAGAATGAACGCTTTTAAGCCTTCTGTCACTGGGAAGACACAATGAACGTCTAGATCTTCTAGTAGTTCATTATCAGCCATGTCCCAAAAACTCTGTACAGAGTTACAGATAATTTTCTTCATCGATAGTTTGCTCTTAGTGACGTAGTCAGTAACCTCAAGCAATCCTTGCGACTCAACTGAATAAAAAGTTAAGTAGAGAAGTGAATCCTATCTAGCTCCTCACTAGAGGTGAGGAGCTGAAATATTAACCAATTGGAAATATGAAATAAAGCTTATAATGTAAGAAAAATAAGCAATTTGGTCGCAAGTGTAAGAATTACAATTACTTAGAGGACAAGTGCTAGAATCTTCGATTTTCGTTGATAATTGTATAAGTTTTGCTTCTGGGAGGGCAGGAAATTGACCCCCATCTCATGGAAGCCTTGTTCTCTGAACCAGTGAAGGCTATGAGTGGTTAAAACAAAGATGTGTTCAATACCCTGAGCCTTAGATTGTAAGCGCATATGGTTAAGTAGCAGTAAGCCTCTGTTTCCGTCACGATACTCAGGGTGAATCGCAACACAGGCCATCTCTGCCATTTTTTCATCTGGATAAGGATACAGAGCAGCGCAGCCGATGATCAGTCCATCTTTTTCGATGATGGTGAACTGATGCAGCTCTTGTTCTAGTTGTTCACGTGAGCGCCTTACCAATACACCTTGCTCTTCTAGTGGCTGAATCAGATCTAAAATGCCACCAATGTCATCAATGTCGGCAACTCGAACTTGCTCAGCACTCGCTTTCACCACCTGGGTTCCGATACCATCGAGTGAAAACAGTTCTTGTATTAAAGCGCCATCAACTTTATAGCTCACTAGGTGGCTGCGTGGAACCCCGGCTCGACAAGCCGCTGTTGCTGCACGTAGGAACCTCAGTGTACCAGAGGAGTTATCAACGCCTTCGACTCGATCTGTTTCTAGTCTAGATAAAATTCTTTCAGCATCTTTTGGGAATAACTCTGCGACGACATCGCCGTTCTCATCGATGATGCCTTGCTCGGAACAAAAGCCGATTAGTTTGTCTGCATTGAGTTTAATGGCGACCTGAGTAGCCACTTCTTCGGAAAGTAGATTAAACGACTCTCCAGTAACAGAACTCGCTATCGGGCCAAGGAGAACAATTGAACCCTGATCCAACATGCGATTGATCCCTTCAACATCGATGCGTCGAATCCTGCCACTGTGACAATAGTCGATGCCATCATCTACCCCGAGAGGTTGAGAGGTAATGAAGTTGCCGCTGACGACATTTAACTGAGTTCCAGCCATAGGCGTATTGCTTAAGCTCATCGACAGCTGGGCAGTGATGGTCAGCTGTAATTGCCCGGCAGCTTGCATGACGTAATTAAGGGATGTCTCATCCGTAACGCGGATTCCTTTGTGATATGGACTATCATACTGATTTTGCTGAAGAAGGTGATTAATTTGTGGTCGTGCTCCATGAACGAGAACAATTTTGACTCCCAAGCTATGCAATAGAGCCAGATCACTGATAATATTCGAAAAATTGCCGTCAGCCACGGCTTCTCCACCCAGCATAATAACTATGGTTTTATCTCGGTGAGCGTTGACGTAAGGAGCTGATTGTCTAAACCCTTTGACTAGGGCAGTGCTTCGAATCTTCACAATATCTTCCGTGAATTGAATTTATATACACTGATATTGCAATTTTATTCGTTATTCAGCAAGCGTTTTTTCAATGTGATGCAGTGCTTGTTTATGCTTTCGGTGTAACGAGCGAATTTTGACTTTGAGACTTGGAGTCATTGAGCGCGTCAAAATGGTTTTGTAATTCGCGGTAAACACATTTTTGGTTAACACTTAATGGTGATGTTATCAGTAGTGCATTGGTGATAAAGAAAGTGAGCGGTAAGAAAAAACTTCTTGAGCGATCGATAGTGTTAGGTGCAATCATTGCGGCGGTTTTAGCCATAATGATGGCGAGCAGTTTGTATCAGCTTTATTTGGAAAAGATCTACCCTAAATCGAATGTTTATGGCACCTGGGTTGAGCAAAACGTCGCATCTTATGCGGCGGAAGAGTTCGTTGTTAGCTCGTCGGGCATTTCGATCAACGGTGGTATTGTTGATACTCAGTATAGTTGGGACGGCTCCCATTTGGAGTATCGCCTTGGCGATAAGGTACGTAAGTTTAAAGCGCTCAATGAGGAATTTACCGAGCTGCAGTTAGTGTCAGAGCCCAACTACCAACCCGTGTATCGATTGTCAGAAAAAGTTAAAAATAACATTCATTAACGATGACTCGATTGCGAATTCCTAACAAGTTTGTCATGCTCATGGCATAGCTTGTTAGGGATAAAATCAGTGTTTAAAAAATATCTTCCTCTCGCAGCCGCCAGCGTCTTGTTTGGCTGTGCTCAACCTACTGACCGCGCTCAGCAATATGTCGATGATGAATTCAATTCAATTTTGAATAAATCTTCAGTTGTCGAATCGACCAAACCGCGCGATTTTACCGAGTTTCATCGTCAGGCTGAACAAGTCGTTGATAACTCTCCGTCGATGGCAAAGATCTATCAGCCCCTATATGACAAGTTAAATGAATGGGTATTACAAAGCGGTGAACCAACCGACTTAGCCAGCTTTGGCATTCAAGCGGCTCAACTGGGTGGTGGCGACAAACAAGGTAATGTTTTATTTACCGGCTACTTTTCTCCGGTGATGGAACTGCGCCATGAACCCAATGAAAAATTTAAATACCCAGTTTATGCCAAACCTGAGTGTGATAGCGATTGCCCGACCCGAGCTCAAATCTATGATGGTGCGCTAGAAGGTCAAGGTCTGGAGCTAGGTTACGCATCAAATAGGATCGACCCGTTTTTGATGGAAGTTCAGGGTAGTGGTTTTGTCCATTTCGAAGATGACGATACTTTGGAGTACTTCGCCTACGGAGGCAAAAACAACAAGGCGTATGTCAGCATCGGTAAGGTGTTAATAGAAAGAGACTTAGTGCCTAGAGCAAAAATGTCGATGAAAGCGATCAAAGAATGGGTAATGGAAAATGATGAAGCGACCGTACGTGAGCTTCTTGAACAGAATCCTTCTTTTGTTTTCTTTGAGCCTCGCGCTGACGCGCCAGTAACTGGCTCGGCCGGTATTCCACTTTTACCTATGGCATCTGTCGCAGGCGATCGCTCGATATTCCCAATGGGGACACCAATCCTTGCTGAAGTACCGCTGCTTAATCCTGATGGTTCATGGAGTGGTGCGCATCAGCTGCGTTTATTGATAGTGCTCGATACTGGCGGCGCTGTAAAACAGAACCATCTCGACCTTTACCATGGCATGGGGCCGCGTGCAGGCACAGAAGCTGGTCATTACAAACATTTCGGTCGAGTATGGAAATTGGGGCTCGAAGGAAGTGCGACACAAGCGCCTTGGGCATTGCCTCCAGAAAAGCTACAATAGCTTCATCTAGACTTTTTAATTAAGAGTGCGTATAAATCGCACTCTTTGTTTTTGTACCCTGCGGAAAACCCCTATGCGTGAACTCGACACTCCTGCTTCTGAAAATTACAACCAACGTTTTGGTGGCACACGCCGTCTTTACGGTAACAGTGAAGTTGAGATTTTACGCGCTGCGCATGTCTGCGTAATTGGTATTGGTGGTGTTGGCTCGTGGGCCGTTGAGGCTCTGGCAAGAACGGGAATCGGTGAGCTAACCCTGATCGATATGGATGATGTGTGTGTGACTAATATAAACCGTCAGATTCACGCAATGAGCGGAACGGTTGGTCAGAGCAAGATCGAAGTGATGGCGGAAAGGGTTAAGCTGATTAACCCTGAGTGTAAAGTTAATCTGATCGATGATTTCATTACACCAGATAACCAGCATGAGTATTTAAGCAAAGAATACGACTATGTGCTGGATGCCATTGATAGTGTCAAAGCAAAAGCGTCACTACTTGCTTACTGTCGCAGTAACAAAATCAAAGTCATTACGACGGGCGGGGCTGGTGGTCAGGTTGACCCAACGCAAATTAAAGTCGCAGACCTGACAAAGACGATCCAAGACCCACTAGCGAAGAAGATCAAAGATACGCTACGTCGTCATCATAACTTTCCAACCAATCCGGCGCGCAAGTTCGGAATTGAGTGTGTCTTTTCCACAGAACAACTGAAATACCCTCAGCCAGATGGCAGCGTGTGTGGGGTCAAATCAACCGCTGAAGGGCCAAAACGTATGGATTGTGCCAGTGGTTTTGGTGCGGCTACCGTAGTAACAGCGACCTTTGGTTTTGTGGCGGTATCACGTATTGTTGAAAAGCTTATCCAGAAGTACAGCAAGTAAATTAGGTTAGAGAAAAGAATGTCACCGTTTCCTCAATCGCCGTTTGGCACTGAAATTACTGCCGAAGATATTGCCCAAACCATGCAAGGTTTCAAAGGCTGGGAAGATCGCTATCGTCAGGTTATCCAATGGGGTAAAAAACTGCCGAAGATGCCTGAAGAATTAAAGTCTGAACAAGTGACGGTCTCAGGTTGTGAAAGCACGGTATGGCTAGTCAGTCAAAAGTCAGATGGATTATGGCATTTCTGTGCTGATTCTGACGCACGTATTGTGCGTGGTCTGATTGCTTTAGTGATGGCAGCCTTTGATGGTAAATCTTCACAACAGATTCAATCTTTTGATATTGATGCTTATTTTGACAAGCTGGGTTTGATCGCTCATTTGAGTCCTTCGCGAGGCAATGGCTTAAAAGCAATTGTTGAGCAAATTAAGCAAACGACGGCTGAGTAAGCTAACCATCTTTGACTAGTTTGCTATTCCCGAGAGCGAAAAATAAGCGCTATCGGGAATCTTTCCACCATTTATATGCTCCCTTATAGGCCTGGTTAATAAATAACCGCTTCGATATTAACGCCTTAGTAAACACAGGGCTTTACAGGTCTTGTTGTCGCTGCGTAAAGGCTGTACAATTCGCGCCCTTAATTAATGTTCCGTCGCTTGAGAGGCCACATGACCACTGAAAAAATCAATCTACTCGACTTTGATCGTCAAGGTTTGCGTAAGTTTTTTGCCGATGAGCTTGGTGAAAAAGCATTCCGTGCAGATCAGGTGATGAAGTGGATCTACCATTTCGGTGTCGATAACTTCGATAATATGACCAACATTAATAAGAAGTTACGTGAAAAGCTGCAACATCGTTGTGAAATTAAAGCACCAACCGTAGCGGAAGCTCAGCACTCGTCAGATGGTACGATTAAGTGGGCAATGAAGGTTGGCGACCAAGACGTAGAAACGGTGTATATCCCAGAAGATGACCGAGCTACCTTGTGTGTTTCTTCACAAGTAGGTTGTGCGCTAGAGTGTAAATTCTGCTCAACTGCTCAACAAGGCTTCAACCGCAATCTAAAAGTCTCTGAAATTATTGGTCAAGTATGGCGTGCTGCGCGTGAGATCGGTTTAGAAAAAGAGACGGGCCGTCGTCCAATTACTAACGTAGTAATGATGGGGATGGGTGAGCCGCTGCTTAACATGAAGAACCTTATTCCTGCGCTTGAGCTAATGCTTGATGATCTAGGTTTTGGTTTGTCAAAGCGCCGTGTGACGGTATCGACATCTGGTGTCGTCTCTGGTCTTGATCAGATGACTGGTAAGATTGACGTTGCACTGGCAATCTCATTGCATGCGCCTAACGATAAGCTGCGTAGTGAAATTATGCCAATCAATGATCGTTGGGATATAGAAGATTTCTTAGCATCAGTTCGTCGTTATATTCAGTCTTCTAACGCAAACCGCGGCAAGGTAACGGTCGAGTATGTTCTGCTTGACCATGTCAATGATGATATGGACCACGCACGTGAGCTTGCTGAGCTGTTAAAAGACACGCCTTGTAAGATCAACTTGATTCCGTTTAACCCGTACCCTGGATCGCCATACAAGAAGCCAAGCAACTCTCGTATCGACCGCTTCCAGAAGACCTTGATGCAATATGAACACACGGTAACAGTGCGTAAAACTCGTGGTGATGATATCGATGCAGCATGTGGTCAGCTAGTTGGCGACGTGATCGACCGTACTAAACGTACGGCGACCATTAAAGCAGCCAAAGGTGAAACAATCCAAGTTAAAGCAGTTTCATAAAGCGTGCTAAATTTGCCAAAGCCAGAGCCTAGCTCTGGCTTTTTTGTTACATCTGGTAGCGATCTCTCTGTCAAAATAACGAAAAACCTTGAGCTGCTTGTAAATTATGCGCTTTGTTTGTGTTGTTTCATCTATGATATCTATTAGAATTGAAGGTTAACGCTTTCGGGGTAAATTCCCCTGTCTATTGAGTGGGGCGTTAATTTAGAGTAATTGAGGTTAATCCTCGACATAATTCAGAGTTTGGTTATTTGCGCGCAACGAAAAATAAATAATTAAGCGGCGATATAACGAAACTTAAACGAGAAGAGAATTTTTAGAATCATGACAGCTGAACAACAACTTCAAGCGAGCGACGAGAACGTAGAAAAAGTAGAAGCAGGGACTCTGCTTAAAAATAAACGTGAGTCTCTTGGCCTGAGTCAAAAGCAAATTGCCGATCGTTTGCGTTTGCGTCTCTCTATCATCGAAAACATCGAAGCCAATAACTTTGCCTCTGATCAGGTTGCAACATTCACCCGTGGTTACTTACGCTCTTATGCTCGAGCGGTTGGGATAGCTGAATCAGAAGTGTTGTGTGCGCTTGACGGTTGTAAAGAGACTCAACCTGAAGAGCAAGAAATGAAAAGCTTCTCGCATAAAACCAAGCGTGAAGCTCATGATAGCCGCATAATGACTCTAACGATGGGTATCGTAATTGTCGTGTTAGGCATTTCATCCGTTTGGTGGTGGCAAAACCAAGAAAAAAGCATGGAGTCACTAACGACAGAAACGGATCAAGAGCTGCTGTTAGAAGAACAGCCGACAGAGAATCAGCCTCTGGACTTTACAACTCTTACAGAGGCTGGTACCGAGATAGAGCCACAGTCTGGCGAAGACGCCATTCAAGCTGTTGATTCAGTTGTGAATCAGCCAAGCGCACAAAGCACGTCTTCTGATGTGGTAGAAACCGAAATTGTTGCAGAGTCTCAGGAGTTACCAGAGACCCAGCCGCAGCAACCAAGCGTTAGTGAAGAGCAAGTAGAACCGACAGCTGTAGCTGCGGCACCAAAAGCTGAACAGCCTGCGGCAGCTGAAAACCTGTTGGTTATGTCATTCAGCGATGACTGCTGGATTCAAGTCAAAGACGCTTCAGGAAAAACCCTTTCTACTGGAGTGAAGAAAGCAGGACAGAGCCTCAATTTAAGCGGCAATTTGCCTTATAGTGTCATTTTAGGTGCACCTGAAAACGTTTCAATGACATTAGCGAGTGAACCTGTCGACCTTTCTGGGTATACTTCAGGCAAAGTAGCAAGATTCAACTTACCTTAAAAAATTACTATGCAATACGAATCTCCTATCAAACGTCGCCCATCGACTCGTATCTATGTGGGCGACGTACCTATTGGTGACGGCGCACCGATTGCTGTGCAGTCGATGACTAACACTAGAACAACAGACGTTGAAGCGACTGTTGCTCAAATTAAATCACTGGAAAATGTCGGTGCTGATATCGTTCGCGTATCGGTACCAACTATGGATGCAGCAGAGGCATTCAAGCAAATTAAACAGCAAGTCAATATCCCACTCGTGGCGGATATTCATTTTGACTATCGTATCGCGCTAAAAGTGGCAGAGTACGGTGTGGACTGTTTACGTATCAACCCTGGCAATATCGGTAATGAAGACCGTATCCGCTCAGTGGTTGACTCCGCGCGCGACAAAAACATTCCGATTCGTATTGGTGTGAATGGTGGCTCGTTAGAGAAAGACATTCAGATGAAGTACGGCGAACCAACTCCAGAGGCGTTGGTGGAGTCTGCGATGCGTCATGTCGATATTCTTGATCGACTTAACTTCGACCAATTTAAAGTAAGTGTGAAAGCCTCAGATGTTTTCCTTGCTGTCGATTCCTATCGTTTACTAGCGAAGAAGATCGATCAGCCGCTTCACTTAGGTATTACTGAAGCAGGCGGTGCACGAGCTGGCGCTGTGAAATCTTCAGTTGGTCTCGGGATGCTGTTGGCAGAAGGGATTGGCGACACGCTGCGTATTTCTCTTGCGGCGGATCCTGTTGAAGAGATCAAAGTCGGTTTTGATATCCTAAAGTCGCTACGTATTCGCTCTCGCGGTATTAACTTTATTGCTTGCCCAAGCTGTTCGCGCCAAGAATTTGATGTGATTGGTACAGTGAATGCACTGGAGCAGCGTTTAGAAGACGTGATTACACCAATGGATGTGTCCATTATCGGCTGTGTGGTCAATGGTCCGGGTGAAGCAGAAGTGTCTCATTTAGGCTTAGCAGGAAGTAACAAGAAGAGCGCATTCTACGAAGACGGTAAACGTCAGAAAGAGCGTTTTGACAATAACGACCTTGTTGACCAGCTAGAAGCTAAAATTCGTGCAAAAGCTTCAACATTAGACGAAGCAAACCGCATCGACGTTAAAGTACAAGATTAATCTCAACGTAACCCAAATTACGGTAACTATTTTTTACGGTAGATAACTGTGGCAAAGAAAATCCAAGCAATTCGAGGCATGAACGACTGCCTTCCAACTCAATCACCACTGTGGCAGAAACTTGAAAACACAGTGAAGAACGTAATCAGCGCCTACGGTTACAACGAAGTGCGCATGCCAATCGTTGAGATGACTCATCTATTCAGTCGCGCTATCGGTGAAGTGACCGACGTGGTTGAAAAAGAGATGTACACTTTTGAAGACCGTAACGGCGACAGCTTAACCCTTCGTCCAGAAGGCACGGCTGGCTGTGTACGTTCTTGTATTGAAAACAGCCTGATCAACCGTGATGAACAGCGCCTATGGTACATGGGTCCAATGTTCCGCCACGAGCGTCCGCAAAAAGGTCGCTACCGTCAGTTCCACCAATGTGGTGTTGAGGTATTTGGTCTAGATGGCCCAGATGTTGATGCAGAACTTATCATGATGACGGCTCGTCTATGGCGTGAACTTGGTATTGATAAGCACGTTCGTCTAGAGCTGAACTCAATTGGTTCACTGGAAGACCGTGCGAATTACCGTACTGCACTGATTGCCTTCCTAGAGCAGCACATTGATATTCTGGATGATGATTGTAAACGTCGTATGCACACTAACCCGCTGCGTGTACTGGATACTAAGAACCCAGATGTACAAGCGATTCTAGGTGATGCACCACGTTTATCTGATTACCTTGGCGAAGAGTCAAAGCAACATTTTGCAGGTCTTTGTGAACTTCTTGACGCGGCAGGTATCGAATACACAGTTAACGAGCGTTTAGTTCGTGGTCTGGATTACTACAACCGTACTGTATTTGAGTGGATTACTGAGAGCTTAGGTGCTCAAGGCACCGTATGTGGTGGTGGTCGTTACGATGGTCTAGTCGAACAGCTAGGCGGTAAAGCTACACCAGCAGTGGGTTTTGCTATGGGTCTTGAGCGTCTGGTTCTTATGCTAGAAACTCTAGAGCTAACAGAAGTTCGTCGTAGTGTTGATGTTTACATGGTAACGGCAGGCGAAGGCACAATGCTCGCGGGTATGAAGCTAGCAGAGACACTACGTGAACAAGTCCCTGGACTACGTGTTATGAGCCACTTCGGTGGTGGTAACTTTAAGAAGCAGTTCAAGCGCGCAGACAAAGTAGGCGCAGCTGTGGCTCTAGTACTTGGTGAAAACGAAGTCGCTGACAACACAGTGGTATTGAAGGATCTGATTGGCGGTACTCAAGATACGCTGAGCCAAGCAGATGTTATCGCTAAGCTAGCAGAGCTCGTTTAATATTAATGAATTTTGAGTGGCAGTTTCGGCTGCCATTTTGATGTAAGAGGACAGGAAGTGGAACTCTACGATACTGAAGAACAACAAGTAGAAGCGATCAAAGATTGGTGGAAAGAGAACGGCAAAGCAGTGATTTTAGGTGCTGTCGTTGGTCTAGGCGGTCTGTTTGGCTGGCGTTATTACCAAGATTCAGTGACCGCGGCTCAAGAAGCAGCGTCTGAAAGCTACACTAAAGCGGTTCAAGCACTCGCTGAAAAAGGCGCATCTGCAGAAGGCGATATTCAAGCTTTCATCGATGCAAACAAAGAAACTGAATACTCAGTGTTAGCCGCGCTGCAATTGGCCAAAGTCCAAGTTGAAGCCGGTAACCTTGATGAAGCTTTGGCTCAACTAGAGTGGGCTAAGTCAGCAACGAAAGATGCAGCGGTTTCTGCGGTACTTGATTACCGTTTGGCACGTGTTAAAGCGGAGCAAGGCGAATTTGATGCAGCTGTTGCTCAGCTGGCTAACATTACAGACGAAAGCTGGGCTGGTCGTGTTGCCGAGCTAAAAGGTGACATCCTTCTGCGTAAAGGTGATGCACAAGCGGCGTATGCAGCATACACCGAAGCACAGCAGTCAGGTGATGCGAGCCAGACTCTACAGATGAAACTGGATGATCTAGCCAAGTAAGGGCGTCGCATGAAGAATATGCTGAAAAAAGCACTCACAACGGCGATGTTCGTTGGTGTTCTTGCGGGCTGTGCCGGCGAAGAAGATACCATCATTATGTCACCTGTACCGCAAGTTGACAGTGAGTTCACTCCGTCAAGCCAATGGAGCACTTCTGTCGGTAATGGTGTTGGTCAATACTACTCTAAGCTGACTCCTGAGTACGCTTATGGCAAAGTTTTTGTCGCAAGCCGTGACGGTGCCGTTAAAGCTTTGGATCCCGAAAATGGTAAAACCTTGTGGGAAACCGAGATTGAAGCGGATGTGTCTGCTCGTCTAGCGGGTGGTATTACTGCAGGTTACAGCCAAATCTTTATTGGTAGTGAAAACGGTCAAGTGATCGCCTTCAATGAAGAAACTGGTGAAGTGAATTGGCAAGTCGACGTTGACGGCGAAGTGCTAACGGCACCAGCAACAGACAACAACTTTGTCATTGTTCACACCAACAGCGGTATGCTAGTGGCGTTAGACCAAGAAACTGGCGAAACTAAATGGACCATCAGTACGGAAGTGCCAAACCTAACTTTGCGTGGTAATAGTACACCTGTTACTGCTTCTGGTGGTGTTTTCTGGGGCACGGCAAACGGTCGACTAGCGGCAGCGATTGTTGAGCGTGGACAGCTCATTTGGCAACAACCAATCGGTATGCCACAAGGCGCCACTGAGATTGATCGCCTAGTTGATGTCGATGCTGCACCGCTGATTTTGGGTAGTTCTCTCTATATCGTAGGTTACAACGGACAGCTAACAGCAATTGACCTGCGTTCTGGCAAACCAGCTTGGAAACGTAGTTACTCTTCAGCGACCGATCTTGCTAGCGACGGCAGTCGTCTGTACTTAGTGACAGAAAAAGATCATCTTGTTGCTGTTGACGCTCGAAGTGGTACTGAGTTGTGGACCAATGACCAGCTTGAGCACCGACTACTGACAGCGCCAGTAATGATTGATGAGTACGTTGTGGTTGGAGATAGCGAAGGCTATTTGTACTGGATCGATCGCAGCAGTGGCGAATTTGTTTCAATGCAGCAAGTGAACAGTACTGGCTTTGCTGTAGCACCGATTGCAGTGCCTGGTGGCTACGTGCTGATGACTCGCAATGGCGATGTAAAGAAACTGACGATCAACGAGTAATCGTGTGATATAATTCACATTCGGCTCCTAGCTGGTAACAGTTGGGAGCCGTTTGTTTGTTTTAGAACCCATAGTTACATGTGGTTATAGGTAAAGCGCTCAAAATGTGGACTCTGCTGAGTTGTTACCTATAACTACATAAAGAAAAGAATATTGTAGAGGTTGTTATGGTACCTGTTGTTGCTCTGGTAGGGCGTCCAAACGTTGGTAAATCAACGTTGTTTAACCGATTGACTCGTACTCGCGACGCGTTGGTTGCGGATTTCCCTGGCTTAACTCGTGACCGTAAATATGGCCAAGCGAAGCTTGGTGAGCATGAATTTATCGTGATTGATACCGGCGGTATCGATGGTACGGAAGAAGGCGTTGAAACTAAAATGGCTGAACAGTCATTGGCAGCTATTGACGAAGCTGATGTCGTGCTGTTTATGGTCGATGGCCGCGCTGGTCTTACGCCGTCTGATATTGCGATTTCTAATCACCTACGCAAAATTGAAAAACCTTCAATGCTTGTGGTGAACAAGGTTGATGGTATTGATGCTGACGCTGCATCTGCTGACTTCTGGCAATTGGGTGTTGAAAACATGTACCAGATTGCTGCTGCTCATGGCCGTGGTGTTGGTGCACTGATCGACCGAGCTCTGAATCCATTTGCTGAAAAAATGGCGGAAGAAGCGCAAGGTGAAATCGAAGACTTAACTGAATTCGTTGACGAAGAAGAAGAGAAACTCGACTACACCGAAGAAGAAGCGGAAGAAGAGTTCAAACGTCTACAAGATCAGCCGATCAAACTGGCGATTATTGGTCGTCCTAACGTAGGTAAATCTACCCTGACTAACCGTATTCTCGGTGAAGAGCGCGTGGTGGTTTACGATATGCCAGGCACGACTCGTGACTCTATCTACATCCCTATGGAGCGTGATGGTCGTGAATACGTTCTTATCGATACAGCGGGTGTACGTCGTCGTAAGCGTATCAACGAAACTGTTGAAAAGTTCTCTGTAGTTAAAACGTTGAAGGCTGTGGAAGACGCTAACGTAGTTCTACTGGTTATCGATGCTCGTGAAAACATCTCAGATCAAGATCTAAGTCTACTTGGCTTTGCACTTAACGCTGGTCGTTCAATTGTGCTTGCAGTGAACAAGTGGGACGGTCTGGATATGGACGTAAAAGAGCACGTTAAGAAAGAGCTTGATCGTCGCTTAGGTTTCGTCGACTTTGCTCGAATTCACTTTATCTCTGCACTTCACGGTACAGGTGTTGGTCACTTATTTGAGTCTGTTCAAGAGGCATACAAATCAGCGACAACTCGTGTAGGGACTTCTGTGCTGACGCGTATCATGAAAATGGCAACTGATGATCACCAACCGCCACTAGTGCGCGGTCGTCGTGTTAAACTCAAATACGCGCACGCTGGTGGTTACAACCCACCGATCGTTGTGATTCACGGTAACCAAGTAAATGAACTACCAGATTCGTACAAACGTTATCTGATGAACTACTACCGTAAGTCATTGGAAATCATGGGTACACCGATTCGTATCCAGTTCCAAAGCAGCGATAACCCATTTGAGGGTAAATCGAACAAAATGACTATGTCTCAAGAGCGCAAACGTAAACGCCTAATGAGCATGATGAAAAATCGTAAGAAGTAACTCTGCTTCCTAACGGTAGAAACGACTAATTTCGACAAAAGCGCCTGATAATCTCGGCGCTTTTTTTATACCAGTCGGGATGAATCAGTGATCCGCGATGTTCACTAGCAAGAATGACCAGATGTTTATTCTGGTTAGTATGATATGGAAAGAATAGAAAGATGCACATTACACCCACCATTACACAATTCTGTCATCAGACTTGGCAGCTAGAAGCCAGTATTCAACTGACCAAGTTAACCGAAGAGCACTTTTATGTCGTAACCGATACCACGCCTTTTCATCCAGTGAGCCATATTTGGCCTGATCACCCAGCTGATAAAGGCACACTGAATGGTCATGTTGTACAAGATTGCCAAGTGGGTGCTGTCGATACTGAAAGCGGTGAACTCTATGTTGGACAAGCGATTCCGGTTAAACGCGATGAAGCTGGATGGGTGTTTGTCACAGTGCATTGTTTATCAGCAGATTGTTCTGATTTAACCACAGGGCAGAGCGTGAACTTATCTGTTGATAAAGATTACCAATTGGCACTCAGTCGAGGCCATAGTGCAGGCCACTTATCCTATCTTGCGTTAAATAAGGTCCTGACCGAACAAGGCTATTGGCGCAAAGATGCTGATCGCAAAGACCCTCACGGAAACTATGATTTCAACAGTTATGCTCAAGTGACCAGCTTTGTTACCCCAGATAAGTGCTTAGATACCTATCGATTAGGGAAAACACTACGTAAACGAGGTTTAAATAGCGCTGATATGCTTTCGGATTTAAGTCACATTGAGCAGCTAGTTAACGTGCAGTTGATCAAGTGGCTTGAGCTCAATTCTGACATCAAAGTTAAGTGTGATGGCGAGGCTTTGACCGATTCTCGATACTGGCAATGTGACTTAAATGAATCTGTGGTGGCAGTCATTCCGTGCGGCGGCACACATGCCAACTCACTGGATGAATATCTTGCTATTGAGGTAAGTTTACGTAGTGTCGATGAAAAAAATATTGAAATGCACACCAATGTAAAACCAGCTTAATGGAATCTGATCTTTTTATTAAATGCTAAAAGTTGGATTTAAAACTGTATTCATGAAGTTTTATGCTTTTTAAAATCCAAATGCAGCACATGTAACTTATGCTTTCGGTATGTGGTTATATAAATGTTCTTTTTGGGGCAGATCGCTGATCACTTTGGATTTTGCCGACGATCAGACTTGGATCTTTTATCATCTTAACGGTTTTGGTAGTAAAGATTAATTGCTCGTGATTATTAATGAGCTAGAGATCGGCTAAAAAGCTCAAACTTTATGCTAGTGTTCGAGGTGAAAAACTAAAACAAATAAAGTAGTCGCCTTATGAGTCACCTTGAACTTCTCACAGCTCACAGAGAAGTAAATAAGCTGCTCGCAAAACTAGCCTTAGGAATGGGAAAAGAAGAACTCAATCGAAGAGTTGTCGATCTTTCTGAAAGTTGGTTTGGCGAGCGCAGAGCATCAATTCTTCGTTTAGAACAGAACACTGCGAAACTATATTTAGAGTATGCCCCTAGTTTGCCAAAGTTGTACAACGATGCCATAGAAGGGGTTGAAATAGGGGCTAATGTTGGCTCTTGTGGTGCAGCTGCATATCTAAAGCAGACAGTGGTCGTCGAGGATATCAACCTTCACCCTAATTGGGCACCATTTCTTTCAATAACGGCTCAAGCCAATTTGAGAGCTTGCTGGTCGGTGCCTATCTTATCAAGCGAAGACACCGCAATGGGGACATTTGCAATCTATAGCTCAACACCTTCTGCTCCCGCGGCTCATGAGCTCGAAGTACTTGAGATGTTAGCCTCATTGTATGCGGTTGCCTGGGAAAAATATCAGCTTGAAGAACAGCTTTATTATCATGCGCGGTATGATTCGCTAACCAAGTGCTTAAATCGCTCTGCATTGCTAGACCAAGTCGCTGATTGCTTAAACACCGATCTTCAGTATGTCTCTTGCTTCTTCGCCGATATAGACCAGTTTAAGTTGATTAATGATCGTTTTGGTCATGAAGTCGGTGATAAAGTACTGTCTACCGTTGGAGCGCTGCTTAACCAAACCTTTAAAGGTTGCAGTCTCAAAGGCCGCTATGGCGGAGACGAGTTTGTTGTGTTTTCCTTCTCGAATAGTAGAGAAGTGTTCACAGAGCTCGAAGAAATGTTTAATCAACAGCTGAAGAATGTCTCCCCAATAGAAGGTTTAACGATCAAAGTGAGTGTGGGTAAGGCCGTATGCGAAGTAAGCCGAGTGACATCACTACAAAGCTTGATAAAGCTTGCTGATCAGCAGATGTATAAGGTTAAACACCAGCGCAGGCATGACAAAGATCAAGGCAAACTTACCGCAGAATATTAAAGTGAATGTAAGTTGTGAAAGATTGTTGAGTGCCCGTATGAACGATAACATTTGCCCTGTATGCGAAGACGAACTCGAGTGGACAGGCAAATACCACTGTTCTGCTTGTGATGAGAGTTATATTAAGGTGGGCTTTTGCCCTGATTGTGAAGCCGAGTTAGAAAAGCTCCAAGCATGTGGAGCAGCGAACTACTTTTGCAATAACTGCAATGAACTGAAATCTAAATCTCGTGTTCGATTCGAGTTTCAACCAAGCTAGTTCTCTAGTTCTCTAGTTCTCTAGTTCTCTAGTTCTCTAGTTCTCTAGTTCTCTAGTTCACGATTGAACGAACTTCGCCATCAGAAAGACGGGTGACCAAAGTGTCACCTGTTTTTATTTGTGAGGATTGAGTCACTACTTTACCTTGTTCGGTCTGGGTGATCGAATAACCACGTTTGAGCGTGGCTAGTGGGCTTACTGTCTCAAGCTTTTCCGCTGCCATTGCAAGTTGGTGGCGAGTATTGAGCAGTTTTCGATCCATTGCATCCAATAGCTTTTGCTCCAGTCTTTGTAATGAAGCATTTTGCTCGGCTAGTCGTTTGATTGGAGAATTGAGCTGAATTTTGTGCTGCTGACGTTCAATCTTCTGATTGCGCAGAGAGATAAATTGCCCCATAGCACGGTGCAATCTAGCCTCAAGCTCGTCTAACTGTTGGCTTTGACGCTGCAGTTGATAATTAGGATGGTGGCGCTCGATACGGTGAAGTAAAGAAGTGGTCGTTCTTTTTTGCTCAGCCAAGTAGTAGCGCATTGAGCTAATCAGTTTGTGCTGGCGAGTGGTGAGCGCTTGCTCTTTGTGGCTGTTATCTCGACTAACTAATTCGGCGGCGGCTGATGGAGTAGGAGCACGCATATCCGCAACAAAGTCGGCAATCGTCACATCGACTTCATGGCCGACTGCGCTGATGATCGGGATTTGGCTGGCGGCAATGGTGCGCGCCAGTATTTCATTGTTAAAACACCACAAGTCTTCCAGTGAGCCACCACCACGTCCAACAATTAAAACGTCACACTCATTGCGGCTATTTGCACAGCCAATGGCTTGTGCTATTTGGATAGCGGCTTCTTCTCCCTGAACCATGGTTGGATAAACAACCACAGGAAGGGAAGGATCACGACGCTTAAGTACATCGAGGATATCGAACAGAGCCGCGCCCGTTTTTGACGTGATAACTCCGACGCGCTTAGGGTGCTCTGGTAACGGCTGTTTACTGGTTTGAGCGAATAAACCTTCCCCCGCCAGTTTCATCTTCAGCTCTTCAAATTGCTGTTGAAGTCTGCCATCACCTTCGGGCTGCATACTTTCAATGATCAACTGATAGTCACCGCGAGGCTCATAAAGAGATAAACGTGCTTTGACTAAGACTTGATTGCCGTTTTGCGGTTTGAAAGTAACGCGACGATTGTTACCACGAAACATGGCACATTTAACTTGAGCGCGAGAGTCTTTTAGAGTGAGGTACCAGTGCCCAGAAACAGGCGCGGAGAAATTAGAGATTTCTCCTACTAACCAAACAATGCCCATTTCATTTTCTAGTAACAGACGGACTTCAGCATTAAGACGAGAAACGGTGAAGATGTTTTGATTGGTCAGAGAAGACACAGCTAATCCCGTGGACGTGGGTATGGAAATTAGCGGCAATATAATACATAGCAAGGGGGTAAATGCAAGAAAAAAATTAAAAAATTTGTGGTCAAGCGATTGCGTTAGCCGTATAATCCGTCCGCAATATCTAATCCAAATGCAGCCAAGCATCTCCGCTTACTGCCCTCATTATGCGAAACGATGAGATTGGATTGTTCTTTTTACTCCTCTAATTGTGAGATATTGCAAATGCTAAGAATTGCCAAAGAAGCGCTGACATTCGATGACGTACTA
>WJXF01000033.1_pt1 | contig 66228 bp, 50 predicted proteins | sample 9263211 | NCBI WGS metagenome assembly WJXF01 (sample SAMN12697362, study PRJNA563984) | aquatic metagenome | isolation source: water sample from a prawn hatchery tank treated with erythromycin, plated on... | place: Australia | collected 2018-10-17
GAGGGTGAGACAGCGAACTTCAAAGTGACGCTGTCGAATGCCTCCGAGTCCACTGTTCAAGTCGAGCTAGGCCTGAACTTAGGTGACACCGAAGTTGGAGACTTAGGCACCTTAGAATACAACACAGGCTCCGGTTGGGTTGCAGTGCCAAACGATGGCGTAGTAACGGTGCCAGCGGGGCAAACTGAGTTTGATGTGCGTATCGCTTCCATTGATGACGCCGTTTATGAAGGTCCTGAAGATTTCAGTGTGACAGTGACTGGCATTGGTGCAGTGCAAGGCAGCGATACGGGGACGGCGACGATCGTGGACGACGGCAGTGGTCCGGGCCCTGATCCGGATGATGACCGTCCAAGCGTGACTATCTCAGATGCTGGCACCATCAATGAGGGTGAGACAGCGAACTTCAAAGTGACGCTGTCGAATGCCTCCGAGTCCACTGTTCAAGTCGAGCTAGGCCTGAACTTAGGTGACACCGAAGTTGGAGACTTAGGCACCTTAGAATACAACACAGGCTCCGGTTGGGTTGCAGTGCCAAACGATGGTGTGGTGACCGTGCCAGCAGGGCAAACTGAGTTTGATGTGCGTATTGCTTCCATTGATGACGCCGTTTATGAAGGTCCAGAAGATTTCAGTGTCACGGTGACTGGCATTGGCGCAGTGCAAGGCAGCGATACCGGTACGGCGACGATTGTGGATGACGGCAGTGGCCCGGGTCCCGATCCGGATGATGATCGTCCAAGCGTGACTATTACGGATGCTGGCACCATCAATGAGGGGGATACGGCGAACTTCAAAGTCACTTTATCGAACGCGTCTGAAGCGGAAACGCAAGTGGAGCTGGGTCTTAATCTCGGCGATACCGAAGCCGGTGACTTAGGTACCTTGGAATACAACACCGGAAGCGGTTGGGTTGCAGTACCAAACGATGGCGTAGTAACGGTGCCAGCAGGGCAAACTGAGTTTGATGTGCGTATCGCTTCCATTGATGATGCGGTGTACGAAGGCCCTGAAGATTTCAGTGTGACGGTGACTGGCATTGGCGCAGTGCAAGGCAGCGATACGGGAACGGCAACGATAGTGGACGACGGCACGGGTCCAGGCTCTGATCCGGATGATGACCGTCCAAGCGTGACTATTTCAGATGCTGGCACCATTAATGAGGGTGAGACAGCCAACTTCAAAGTGACGCTATCGAATGCCTCCGAGTCTACAGTTCAAATCGAGCTAGGCCTCAACTTGGGTGACACCGAAGTTGGAGATTTGGGCACCCTAGAATACAACACGGGAAGTGGTTGGGTGACAGTGCCAAACGATGGTGTAGTAACGGTGCCAGCGGGGCAAACTGAGTTTGATGTGCGTATTGCTTCCATTGATGACGCTGTTTATGAAGGCCCTGAAGATTTCAGCGTGACAGTAACCGGCATTGGTGCAGTGCAAGGCAGCGATACCGGTACGGCAACGATTATTGATAATGATGCTCCTCCTTCTATTTCAAATGTTGTGAATGCAGTTGTTTCGGAAGAAGGTTTAGCTAATGGTATCCCTGATAATACAGGAGCACCTTCAGACACCACTAACTCCGCAAGTTTCTCAGGAACATTCACAGTTGCCGATCCAGACACGGCGAATGTTTCAGTGGTATTGGCAGGCCCTAACAACCTAACATCAGGAGGGGAGCCTATATCGTGGACGTGGGACAACAGTACTCAAACGCTGACTGCGAAAACTGCTCACCTGAGCGTTGTTGCTACTGTTGTGCTGAGCGAGCCTTCAGCTTCAGGTCAAGGCTCTTGGGACTATACTATTACTCTGTTTGAGCCACTTGATCATCCTGTTAATGATGTGGAAGACATCATCAACTTTGATTTACAGATTTCTGTAAGTGATGGACAAACAACAACATCTCAAAGCTTAAATGTGGCCGTTGAAGATGATTGCCCATACGTGCCTGTTGTTGTTCAACCCGTCGATGTGTCGCTTACTGGTGCACCTAACGTTCTGACAGGGCGCATAGATTTTGCAGGAAGTGAGGCAGATGCAACCAGTCGAACATTTGGGGACGTTGTTGTGACTGCAAACGGTTTTGTGTCTGACGAATCTGTGATGCTGGGAACAGCTGAAATCAATCAATCATCAGAAGGGATTGGCGTTAAAAGTTCTGGTAACAACGGCTTCCAATTAGAAAACGAAGTCGATTATCGATTCGCGGGTAATGAGGGTGTATCAGAGCAGTTAATCATAGACTTAGGCAATAAAGTTGCTTACGGAGCAGAAATAGAATTTGAGAAAATGTTTGGTGGTGAACTTGAGAAAGGAATCGCATCTTTTTATAGAGATGGTGTATTAATTGCTCAGCAATCGTTCAGCTCTGACGCAAGCAGTGGTGATTACGCGGCAAATTTCAATGTTCAACAGGGAGGCTTTGATAAAATCATCCTCGAGGCGACCAGTAATGGCAATGGCCCGGATACTGAAGACAACAGTGACTTTACCGTTAAATCAATAACCTTTACAGGTGCGTACTCTGGCGTGCCAATTGCTAGTGCGGATGGGAACCTCGGTGCTGTATATGGAGCTGATGGCCCTGGTTCTATAGTCTTAAATGGAGGTGAGGCTGGTTTAGAGACTCTAGATGGTAAAGACGTGTTGATATACGTCGATCCACAAAACTCTAATAGACTGATTGCAGAGGCTGATGGAGAGCTTGCATTCGAAGTTCAACTTACACCTAGCACTGGAAAATGGGAGTTCTTCCAATACTTGCCTTTGACCTCACCTTATGGCGATGGGGATATCGATTTTAACTACACTATTACTGATAATGATGGCGACAGTAAAACGGGGTACTTTTCTGTCAACCCTTACGCCCCACCAATTGTAGAAGGTGTAACACTAAACGTTTCTGAGGAAGGCTTAAGCAACGCCATTGCTGATGACTCTGCTCTAAACGGCTTTGATGACACAACTGACTCGAGTACTGATGTAGAACAATTGACGCTGGGTCAAACCGTTGATTCTGTTACGCTCAGTGAACCATCTACAGCTCTTACTAGTAACGGTATCTCTGTAACGTGGACGTTATCAAATAACGACCAAATGCTTATCGGTTCAGCGAACGGTGAAGAGGTTATCAAAATATCAGTCAATGATACTGGAGTGGTATCTACGGAGCTTCTTGGTCCGATTGATCACTCCAACCCATCTGGAGAAGACACCTTAAATATTGAGGTGCCTGTGCTTGTCTCGAATGCTCGTGGTCTTACTAACTCCACAACGGTCAACGTTATTGTGGAAGATGACTCACCAGATTCTGCATCTATTATTCACGATGTAGTTGCAGAAACTAAAGAAAGTGCCAACGTTCAGCTCATAATGGATGTCTCGGGTTCTATGCGAACGGATAATCGCTTGCAGATAATGAAAGATTCGGCAACTCAGTTATTGAATCAATATGAGTCTATCGGTCAAACGCGAGTTCAAATTATTACTTATAGCAGTACAGCATCCACTTACGCTATAGGTGCTGCGACGTGGCTGACGGTCGAGGAGGCCAAAGCGTATATTGAGACGCTAACTGCGGGTGGCGCGACTAACTATAACAACGCGCTAAATGAAGCAAAACAGTCATGGGATGATGTAGGTAAGTTAACCAGTGCGTCGAATGTTAGTTACTTCTTGTCAGATGGTCAGCCAAACCCTGCGTCATCATTTATAAACGACGCTCGCGAGCAGAGTTGGATTGATCACCTAACCGATCCTGATAATCAGATAACAGCCCTAGCGTATGGTATGGGCGTTAATCTTATGCCGGAGCAATTAGATCGCGTAGCATATGATGGCTTTTTGAATCAAGACCTTGATGGTGTTGTGGTTCCTGACGTAACTCAATTACCTCCGGTTATGTTGCAGTCAGTGATTCAACCTGTTGGGGGGAACTTGATGTATACCACTTCTCCAGATACAGGTATTGGTGCAGATGGTGGTTATATTAGCGAAATAGAACATGACGGTGTCACTTATTCGTTTGATGGTTCAGACCTAATAGTAACTGACAATAACGATGGTATTTCGCATGCATTTGACGACACAACGATGCAGCTTACTATCTATATCGACAGCAAACATACTCTGGAAATCGACTTAAACGACGGTGCGTATGCATTTTATGGTGCGGTGGGTGATACAGTTGAAACGTTAGACTTCGATTATGTATTGACGGATAACGATGGTGATCAAAGTGAGAACACCCTGCAATTCGTTATTGATGAAAACGGAGGAGTAAATGCTTCAAGTAATGGCTCTGCAAATATTATTGAAGCTGAAGTGGACGTAAGTCATGACATCTTGATCGGTAATGATAACGAGGCAGATGTCTTTAAATGGGTCAACGACTCCTTGGATACAGGAACAGATCTAATTAGAGGTTTTGAGAGAGATTTGGACACCTTAGATCTGAGTGAAGTCGTTGAAGATGCAGGGCACAATACGATAGAAGAACTTCTCAATAGTATTGACTTGAACATTGATGGCGATGACTTATCTCTAGAAATAACCCATAACGATGGAAACTCAATTCAAACTATCGTAATAGAAAACGGGGCGACAGAGTTTAGTGATTTAATCGTGGGAAATGCGGACTTTGAGAGAGATGTGTTATCCGCACTAACTAAGGTTAACTTAGAGCCATAATGAAAAAGGGCCAGTAGGCCCTTTTCTTCTGCTTTGTCTTACTTATTCGTAGCCTAAAGCACTTTACATGCAAAACCTTTTAAGTAGAAACCTTCTGGATATGCGGTATCGGTTGGGTGGTCAGCGGCTTGTTCAAAACGCTCCACAAACTTTACTTGGCGGTTAGCATCTACGGCTGCATCAGCGATGATTTTCTGGAACAGAACTTGATCCATCAAGCCAGAGCACGAGTAGGTTAGTAGCGTGCCGCCCGGTTTTAGAATTTGCATTGCTAGCATGTTGATGTCTTTGTAACCACGACATGCGCCGTTTAGTTGTGCTTTGCTCTCTGCGAACTTCGGTGGGTCCATGATCACAACATCGAACTGAGTTCCTTGATCACGATACTCACGAAGCAGCTTAAACACGTCTGCATTTAGGAACACGGCACGCTTCTTCGAAATATCAAACTCGTTTAGCTCTGCGTTGAATTTTGCGGTATCTAAAGCAGGTTGCGACACGTCAGCGTTAATCACACGCTTTGCATCACCTTTTAGAGCGTAAAGTCCGAAGCCACCTGTGTAAGAGAAGCAGTTAAGAACTTCTTTGCCTTTCATATATTTCATCGCTTGCTGGCGACTATCACGTTGATCTAGGTAGAAACCTGTTTTGTGTCCGCCAACGATATCTACACTAATCTTTACGCCATTTTCTTCGATGACGACTGATTTAGGTGGCTCTTCGCCGTGCAAGACGCCCGTGCTCTCTTTTAAACCTTCTTTTTTACGAACGGCCATGTCAGAGCGCTCGTACACATTACAATCAGGGAAGCACTCAACCAGAGCGTCAACAATAGCCTGCTTATTGTGTTCTGCGCCAGCACTGAGAAGTTGGCACACAAAGAAATTTTGGTAACGGTCGATCGTAACGCCTGGTAAGCCGTCAGACTCTGCTGCGATAAGGCGATAACCCGTAAGGCCATCACGTTCGATAATGTCTTCACGAAGAAGTTGTGCGTCTTTAAGTCGTTTAACGAAAAACGCGGTGTCGATTTCTTCTTTATCAAAACTCCAAATACGAGCACGAATTTGTGAAGCTGGCGAATATGCCGCTTTAGCTAGCCATTTACCGTCGTGAGTGAATACATCAACCGTTTCGCCAAGAGCAGGTTCGCCCTCAACTTTGTTGATGCCTCGAGAGAAGATCCAAGGGTGCTTGCGCTTGACCGATTTCTCACGACCTTTAACCAAATAGATAGCAGCTGTCATTTCATTAGCTCTTGTTGAATTTTGAAAGGGGCGTATTGTCCGGGATGTGAATGGTAAAAGCAATATCCCTCGGCAATCCAGTACATTGTAGTGACTTTTAAATACAAAAAAGGTCACTAAAGTGACCCTTTTATTTGAATTTGCTGTAACAGATTCCGTTGCTATGCTTTAAGTCCAGTAAGTAGTGCTTCCATTGTGTCGCTTTGCTTACGCAGTTGATCAACGTTTTGTGAAGTCGTGCTTATCATATTGCACACGTTATCTGCTTGAACTCGAATTTCTTCAACGCTTGAGGCGATATTGTCCGCGACTACACCTTGCTCTTCAGCTGCTGTTGCAATTTGAATGCTACTGTCGGAGATAGTTTGATTTTTATCTGCCAAAGAGCCGATTTCGTGATTCACTTCCGTCATGAGGTTTTGTCCCTCATTTGCATTATTAACTGTCACTTCCATCAGTTTAGTAAGCGACTGGCTGTTACGCTGTAATGATTCAATCATCGTTTGGATTTCAACTGTCGCTTGCTGAGTGCGTCCCGCAAGAGCGCGAACCTCATCCGCAACGACCGCAAATCCACGACCTTGTTCTCCAGCACGTGCAGCTTCAATAGCCGCGTTCAGAGCAAGTAGGTTGGTTTGCTCGGAGATCCCATTGATTGTTGTCACTACTTCATCAATTTGTGCTGCATTGGCATCTAACTCGGCAACGGCTTGAGACGCAGATTGAATCTCATTAGAAAGGTTCGAAATCGAGTGAAGCGTATTCTCAACTTTCACTTGTCCAGACTGAGCCACGTTACGTGCATCATCGGTTTGCGTGCTTGAATCGTGAGCTAGTGTCGCGACTTCTCGAATCGTTGATGCCATCTGTTCAGTTGCACTCGCAAGAGAGTTGAGGTGTTCCTGCTGAGTCGCTGAAATATCTGAACTGTGATGAATCGATTGATTCAGATCTGAGCTAATTTGTTGCATTAAAGCCACAGACTCTTGAATCGACAGCACCATTTGTTGCTCTCGTTCTGCAACTTTGTCTATCGTAATAGCAATTTCACTAAACTCGTCGCGAACAGGGAAGAAGTTCATTCTCGCAGTTAGGTCGCCACCAGCAAGAGTGTTTAATGCTTTGTTCATCGTGAACATCGCGCCGCCAATAAACGTCATGATGTAGTAAACGCCAAGAGCGAGAATAAACAAGCTCACACAGATGATGCTCACTTGAGTCGTTGATAGGGCAGTCCATAAAGAAAGTTCATGGTTTGCAACCAAGCTGTACGCACCATTTAAAACTGACACGGATTGCGGCCCTGAGCCAATAGAAACGGTTTCTGAACCCGCTATGAGGCTTGCTACTTGAGATTGAGAAAGGTTGCCTGCCTCTATCAGACCTTTCATAAGCATGAGCTCTTCTTGGTACATACTTGAGATCAGTGTATTAGCCGCGCTATTAAGGACGAGAGTGAGAATGACTAAAGCAAGAAGAGGGAGAACGAAGAGCAAATAGAACTTTTCTTGAATCTTTAAGTGAATGAGATACTTATCAATCCAGCGGAATGGAATTTCTTTCATAATTATAATAACCGTGCAAAAACCCACTATCCTTAGTGGGGTGAATAGACGAAAAGAATATATCACTCAGTAAAAAGAAGCGGTACAAAGATGAACGTAAAGTGTGAGAGATTTATAGTAAAAGGTCATGTTCAAGGCGTGGGCTTTCGTTACCATACTTCCCATCAAGGATTGAAGCTAGGGTTAACAGGTTATGCGAAGAACCTAAACAATGGTGATGTTGAAGTGATGGCGTGTGGAACAGACGCGCAAATAGTTGCGTTTTCGGAATGGTTACAAGAAGGACCGCGAACGGCAACAGTAGAGCATGTGATGCAGGAACCTGCGTCGTATAAGCCGTTACGCGGTTTTAAAATTTTATGAATCTACAAGCATTTAGCTGGCTTTGGTAGGCCGGCTAATTTGGTTGCTTGTTTGGCTGGCCCCTTTTTAAACAGCTTGAATAGATACTTACTGTTACCTTTTTCTGGGCCGTGCGCTTTTTCCATCGCTTTCACAAGCATACGCACTGCAGGGGAGGTATTAAACTCTTCATAAAAGTCTCGCACAAAATGCACAACTTCCAAATGAGCATCCGTAAGCTCGATGTCTTCTTCTTTTGCTAAAAGCTCAATCATACCTTCTTCCCATTGAGTATGATCCAATAAGTAGCCTTGAGCATCCGTTTCAATTTCTTTGCCGTTGTAAACGAACATAACGTTTTATCCGTTAAGTAAACATGGATGTTTATAGATTAGCGACAGCCGAGAATGTTCTCAACAAAAGAATCTCGAAGTCGTATCGAGCGAATCAAAAGCGTACAAAATGGTGAGTGTTTTTGACTGAGCTAGGCACTTTGATAGAAATGCTCTTTTATTCAAATAAATAGGAAACTATTCAGTTTGTTAGAAATTTTACGGGGTGAGTACCAACGAAATTGCATGGATATCCAGGCTTATTCATTTTTGTTTTGGTTTTTTCTTGGCTACTTGTCTGATTATGGGATTTTATGGGTGAATGAATAGCTGACAACGTTGTGTTTGTTTTCATAGACCGATATTCTCATTGGATTAATGAAAGCCTGTATTCAGGTTAGAAACAACAATGATGACAAGGAGTTAGTCATGTCGAAACAACGTTACATTGAGATTAATGACAATGTAAAATCCACTTGGTCCATCGAGCGTATTTGGCAACTTGCAGAATCCTTACCTGTAGAAGAAATTTCGATTGATGATATCAAAGGCCCAAATGAAGTGACTTGGTTTAGTCATGAAGGGCCACAGCCAACCTGCCGTGAAATTGCAAAACATTGCCAACGAATCAACAATGCTGATTTGTCGTATCCGGTAATCTTAACCAGTGACTATCGTGTTTTTGACGGTATGCACCGAATCGCCAAGCAAATCATGTTAGGAGAGGAAACGATCAAAGTGAGACGCTTTAGAGAAAATCCAGAAGCTGACGAAGTTATAGAGTTGTCAGTAGAGCAGGCGTAATACACTGAATTGCACACAAAGAAAAAGCCCGAAGGAATTACCTTCGGGCTTTTTTATTCTACTTAACGAGAAACGATTAATCGTCGTTCATGATGCCTAGAATGCTTAGCAGACTAGTGAACAAGTTAAGGATGTTTAGGTACATCGAAATTGTTGCACTGATGTAGTTTGTCTCTTCACCACGAACGATACGACTTGTATCGAATAGGATGAAACCAGAGAACACGAGTGCAGAAACACTGCTGATTACTAGGTGAGCCATTGTTGAACCAACGAAGATGTTAATCAGCGCTGCAACGATCACAATGATCAAACCTGCCATCAGGAAGTTGCGCATGAAAGAGAAATCTTTCTTGCTTGAAATGGTGTAAGCCGATAGGCCAAGGAACACCATACCAGTCAAACCTAGAGCTTGAGCAATGATAGTAGGACCGTTTGGAATTGATGCGTAGTAGTTAAGCATTGGACCTAAAGCACCACCCATTAGAGTCGTGAAAACGAATGTCCAAACGATACCAGATGATGAGTTGATTGCCTTTGGCATAACAAAGAACAAAATACCAATCGCTGCAAGCTGCATCACAATTGCCATGATTGGTGAAATTTGCATTGCCATAGTCGCGACTGCTGCGATAGCACTGGTCATCAGTGTCATCGACAGTAGGAAGTAAGTGTTTTTCAGTACTTTGTTAGTTTCTAGTGTATTAGGAACACTTGTTGAACGAGTAAACATTGGACTGTTCATAATTATCCTCAATAAGGGAGTTTACTATTGGTACATTTATGGGGCTGAAAGTTCAAAAAATCAAGCCCTTTTCATGCATATCCTAGATAAAATGATAATGGAAATAAGATGTTATGTATTTGGCAACTTGTAACACAATATTACTGCCTAGCATAGCTATGTTGATTCTCACACGGATTTTTGAATTTAGTAACAAAAAGCACTGGCTTCATAGAAACCAGTGCTTTTTTATGTCGATTCGGCTAAATCTTAGTGGTGTAAGATTTGCGCTAGGAAGTTTTGGGTCCTATCCGATTGAGGATTCTCAAAGAAGTCGACCGGGTTGTTTTCTTCGATGATCTCTCCTGCGTCCATGAATATCACGCGATCGGCAACCTCTTTAGCAAAGCCCATTTCATGTGTCACACATAGCATAGTCATGCCTTCCTCGGCGAGTTCGACCATTACATCCAGTACTTCGCGAACCATTTCCGGGTCGAGTGCAGATGTTGGCTCATCAAAAAGCATGACTTTAGGGTTCATACACAAAGAGCGAGCAATCGCCACACGTTGTTGCTGGCCACCAGACAGCTGACCGGGATACTTCTCCGCTTGGTCTGGAATTTTTACACGTTCCAGATATTTCATCGCAACTGCTTCTGCCTCATCTTTTGGCATCTTCTTCACCCAGATAGGCGCGAGCGTACAGTTTTCCAGTACGGTTAAATGAGGGAAGAGATTAAAGTGTTGAAAGCACATGCCCACTTCTCGGCGTACTGCTTCAATGTTCTTTAAGTCTTCAGTTAATTCCGTACCAGAGACGTAAATGCTGCCTGCTTGGTGTTCTTCAAGGCGGTTAATACAGCGAATCATCGTTGATTTTCCCGACCCAGATGGGCCACAGATAACGATTTTCTCGCCGCGCTTAACGTCGAGGTTAATATTTTTTAGTACGTGAAACTCACCATACCATTTATTCATGTCCTTCAATTGGATCATGTAATCTTGTTGTTGCGTCATAATACGTCCTTGATCTTGATGAGTTATCGTTTGTGACCGGTATGAAGTTTGTTTTCAAGCCATATCGAATAGCGTGACATGCCAAAACAAAATACCCAAAACACTAACGCGACAAATACATAACTTTCAGTAGCAAAACCTAACCATTCAGGGTCGGTATTTGCTGCTTGTCCTATACCGAGTACGTCAAACATGCCAATGATGAGTACTAAACTGGTGTCTTTAAACAAACCGATAAAGGTGTTCACGATAGAAGGAATAGTAATCTTTAGCGCCTGTGGCAAGATAATAAGCCCAGTCTTTTTCCAGTAACTTAACCCAAGCGCATCAGCGGCTTCATATTGACCTTTCGGAATGGCTTGTAGACCACCGCGTACCACTTCTGCCATGTAAGCGGAGGCAAACATAACCACACCAATAAGGGCGCGAATCAGTTTATCTGTCTCTGAACCTTCAGACATAAATAATGGAAGCATAACCGAAGCCATGAACAAAACCGTAATCAGCGGAACGCCACGCCAAACTTCAATGTAGACGGTACAAATGCTGCGAATGATCGGCATCTCTGAACGTCTACCAAGCGCAAGCACCACACCAATTGGCAGTGAAACTACGATACCAACTAACGCAATAATGAGCGTAACGAGTAGTCCACCCCATTTGTGTGTATCGACCACTTCTAGTCCAAAGACACCACCGTATAAAAGTCCAGCGATGATGAATGGGTAGATGTTTACGAAGAAAAGCCAAATCCACATCCGTTTCGGTGTCTTCTCATACGCGAGTAAAACAGTAAATATGGCCAATGTGATATAGAAAAGGCGAGGGCGCCATAGTTCGGACTCTGGATAAAAACCATACATGAACTGCTCCCAGCGCACGCTGATAAATACCCAGCAAGCACCATCTCGGCTACAGTCGTCACGCGTTGAGCCAATCCAGTCTGCGTTAATAAACGCCCAATCCACGATATACCATATTGCAGTTACGACAATATACGCAAGAATGACAGTAACAATGGAATTGATAGGGCCATTAAATAGATTTTTCCGCATCCAACCAACGAAGCCTACAGTATTGGCGGGTGGTGGGAGATCCGGTTGAAATTGATGAGTACTCATATTATCTCTCCACCAGCGCGACTTTACGGTTATACAAGTTCATTAATGCAGACGTAATCAGACTTAATGTCAAGTACACGCCCATCGTCATCGCAATGATCTCAATCGCTTGTCCCGTTTGGTTCAGGGTAGTACCAGCAAACACAGAGACAAGATCTGGATAACCAATCGCCATCGCTAACGATGAGTTTTTGGTGAGGTTGAGATATTGACTGGTTAAAGGTGGAATAATAATTCGTAACGCTTGAGGAATGACAACAAGCTTTAAAGTTTTCGAGCGTGGTAAGCCTAGCGACATCGCTGCTTCGGTTTGACCATGACTAACCGCATTAATACCAGAGCGAACAATCTCAGCAATGAAAGAAGCTGTATAAACACTCAATGCCAAAAGTAGCGCAGCCAATTCAGGAATAATGCTAATACCACCTCGGAAGTTAAACCCTTTTAGTTCAGGATAATTCAATGAAATTGGCATACCAGCAAGGAAGTACACAACCAATGGAAGGCCAACAACTAAACCCAAAACTATTCTTCCCATTGGGGTTTGTTGCCCAGTGAGACGTTGCTTATTATTCGCCCATACATTAATTAATAAGCTTGCGATTACCCCGAAGATTAACGCGGCAATAACGTAGCTACTGCCGGGTTCCATAGTCGGTGCAGGGAAATATAAGCCACGAACGTTCAGGAAAATAGCTTCACCAAGACTTAAGCTTTGGCGTGGTGAGGGTAATGCTTGAAGAACAGCGAAATACCAGAAGAATATTTGCAGAAGAAGGGGGATATTTCGGAAAGTTTCGATATAAACTGCCGCTAAACGACTAACTAACCAGTTAGAAGAAAGGCGGGCAACCCCCATGGTAAAGCCAATCACAGTAGCCAGAATAATACCTAATACAGAGACTAACGCCGTATTAAGAAGGCCGATGATAAATGTTCTACCGTAAGAGTACGTTTCATCGTATTCAATTAATGTTAACCCAATACCAAACCCGGCTTCTTGATTCAGAAAACCGAAGCCCGTTGCAATACCACGAGCATCTAAGTTATTGAGAGCGTTGTTTACAATCGTGTAAAAGAAAAATACCAGTGCAGCAATGGCAATGATCTGGAAAATAGCAGAACGAAAGGCAGGATTATAAATCAGGCTCTTGCTTCCGCTTGGTTTGGACATCGTACTTGGCGATGCATCTTGTGTCGGTTTCATACAGCGATAACCTCAAACCTTAGTTATAGATATCGGCCTGTATAAAGAAGTTTCGTCCTTGCTGGCTAAAGAATAACGCTCCATGTCTGGTGACGTACGAACCTTTAAAGCCGTTCCACCAAGCGAGCGCTTTTCGCCATCCAATGAGCGATCCTTACTCATACAGTGAGATATAATCAAGAAAAAGGGCGGCATGAACCGCCCTGATTAACTCTTTCTATCGGATTGGTGGCGCGTACATAAAGCCGCCTGCATTCCATAGCGCATTAACGCCACGAGAGATTTCTAACGGCGAACCAGTACCGACTGTACGTTCGAAGCTTTCACCATAGTTACCAACTTGTTTGATAACCTGGTAGCCCCAATCGTCGCGGATACCCAACCCTTTGCCTTTAGGGCCATCAACACCAAGGATACGTTTGATGTTTGGATCTGTTGACTTCAGCATTTCATCCGCATTCTTCGAACTAATACCGTATTCTTCAGCGTTAATCATCGCAGACAATGTCCACTTAGCGATGTTAAACCATTGATCATCGCCTTGACGAACGACTGGACCTAGTGGCTCTTTAGAGATGATTTCTGGAAGAACGGTCGCAGAGGACGGATCTTTCAAATTCAAACGTAGTGCATAAAGGCCAGATTGGTCAGTTGTTAATACGTCACAGCGTCCCGCATCAAAACCTTTCGAAGTTTGCGCCGCTGTGTCGAATACCACTGGTTTGTACGCCATGCCTTGGTTGCGGAAATAATCTGCAAGGTTTAGCTCGGTTGTTGTACCTGATTGAACACATACCGACGCACCATCAAGCTCTTTAGCACTTGATATACCAAGTTCCTTCTTCACCATAAAACCTTGACCGTCGTAGTAGTTCACACCTACGAAGTTTAGGCCCAGAGCTGTGTCACGGTGGAGAGTCCAGGTCGTGTTACGGGAAAGCACATCAATCTCACCAGATTGAAGCGCAGTGAAACGTTCTTTTGCGGTTAGGGGTACATATTTAACTTTCGTTTTATCCCCAAGAACGGCTGCAGCCAGTGCTTGGCAATATTCTACGTCGATACCTTCCCATTCGCCTTTTGAGTTAGGGTTAGAGAAACCAGGTAGACCGGTACTTACACCACAAGTAAGAAAACCTTGTTTTGTGACTTTGTCCAGAGTAGTGTCTGCTGCTTGAGCTGATGTTGCCATCATCGCAGTAGAAGCCGCTACGACGGAAGCAAGAACTGTGAGTTTATTTGCCATTTGTATCCTTCCTGTATGATCCATGTTTAATCAGGAGTGACCTGAAATAACGTGTCCAATTCGTTAGAGTTATCGTCCTACGTGATTGATTTTCGAAGAAACGGCATTCGATAGATCAACCAGTTATAAGCGTAGGAAAGGATCTGTTAATTCTCAAATATATAATTTAAATGAAGTTTTGAGAGAACTTACAAAGTGCCTTGAGATTTAGAATGACGAAATGTTAATTGTTTGTAAATAGTGCAATTCATGGACAATTTGGTGCATCAGAACAATCAATAGAAGAGTGAACAATACAAAAGAATAAAAAGTTGTTATTAAAACTGTCATTAGCTGAGCAAGGTGAAGTTCAGTAAAAATTCAAACAAAAATTATTTGTGATACCGAAACAGGGTGATGAGCTTGCCCCATTTTTGGTAGCATGGTCTACAACAGCTAATTAGAGTAATCATGGATTGAAATGCGATATTTTCCTCTGTTCTTAGATTTAATTAATAAACCCGTTCTCGTCGTGGGTGGCGGTGAGGTGGCAAGCCGAAAGGTGGAAGCGTTGCTAAAGGCTGGGGCGGATGTAACTATCGTTTCTCCGACGTTGGTTGATTTTCTGTCTAAGCTTGCTTCTGAGCATCAACTACGCTGGGTACAACGTTTCTATTCGAGTGACATTGTCACTAAAAGCTTTGTTCAAGTGTGGGCGACGACAGACAATCCTGAGCTAAATCACCAAGTGTACAAAGATGCCAAAGAGCTAGGCATCTTGGTTAACGTTGTGGATGATAAGCCTTATTGTGATTTCATCACGCCGTCAATGATTAATCGTGGCCGCATCCAAATCGCTATCTCTAGTGGTGGAGCTTCGCCAGTTTTAATTCGAAACATCCGTGAAAAGCTTGAATCGATACTGCCACAAAACATGGGGTTGATGGCGGATTTTGCTAACTCAAAGCGAAACTCAATTAAAGAGGCACTGCCTAGCGTCGATTTACGCCGCAAGTTTTGGGAGCAATTTTTCTCGAATCCCGAGGTGGAAAACGCGCGAGATAATCGTGAGTTAGAAGCAATTTACCAAGCGACCATGGCAACACCTTTAGATGAAAAGGGAAGTTGTACTTGGATACATGTTGGGAAAGATGTTGAGATGTTGCCAATAAAAGCCGTACGCTATATGCAACAAGCGGAGCTGGCTCTGTACTCAACTCGATGTGAAGCGAATGTGTTAGAACTAATACGCAGAGATGCAGAAAGAGAAGCTTTCTCGAGCGCTGCTGAGCTTTCGGATATGCTGGCCAAGGCTAAAGCTGAAAAGCTTCGAATTTGCGTGTTCATACCACAAGGAACGAGCGAATTCGTATTGCTGCAAGGGCAGGACTTGGTTATCTAGCAATGCCAAATGCTAAAAGTGGATACGTAGTTCGTTACACAAAAGCCAATAAAAAACGCCAGCGGATTATGCGCTGGCGTTTTTACTTACTTCTCAGATTGATTAATCACGGAAGTTGTTAAACTGGAATGGGATACCCATCTCTGCTTCACGAATCGCTGCCATTGTCGCTTGCAGGTCGTCGCGTTTCTTACCAGTAACACGTACTTTGTCGCCTTGAATAGAAGCTTGTACTTTTAACTTTGCGTCTTTGATAAGTTTCACTACTTTTTTCGCCGTTGGAGTATCAATACCTTGACGGAAAAGCAGAGTTTGGTGCCAGTTTTTACCAGTAACGTCTGGGTCTTGTGCATCCATTGCGTTCGCGTCAATGTTACGCTTCGCTAAGTGGCCGCGTAAAATGTCGCGCATTTGCTTAAGTTGGAAGTCACCTTCCGCAGACATTTTTACGTTTTCTTCTACTAGCTCAAAGCTCGCATTTACGTTGCGGAAATCGAAACGAGTAGACAATTCACGGTTAGCGTTATCAACGGCGTTACGTAGTTCAACCGTATCGATTTCAGAAACAATATCAAACGATGGCATGAAGATTCCTTGATTATTTTGTTATAGGGACTTTCGGGACTTAACAGCGCTTGCCAGCATATCTAGCATTGTAGCAGTGTCTTCCCAACCTAGGCATGGATCTGTAATAGACTGACCATACGTTAGGTTATTGATGTCAGTCATTGGCTGATTGCCTTCAAGAATAAAGCTTTCAGCCATGATACCCGCAATATGAGTGCTGCCTGACTTAATTTGGTTACAAATGTCTTGAGCTACGTCGATTTGTTTTCTGTGTTGCTTCTGACAGTTTGCATGGCTGAAATCCACAACCAAACGTTGTGGCAATCCAAACTCAGCTAAAGCATCACATGCTTGTTTGACTGATGCTTCATCAAAGTTAGGGCCTTTTTCTCCACCGCGCAGAATAATATGACCGTAAGGGTTGCCACTTGTGCGGTAAACCGTCATTCGACCGTTCTTATCTGGCGAGTAGAAGTAATGCGATGCTTTCGATGCGCGAATTGCATCAATTGCAATTTTTACGTTGCCATTTGTGCCATTTTTGAAACCAACTGGGCAAGATAGTGCCGACGCCATTTCACGGTGAATTTGTGATTCCGTTGTGCGAGCACCAATCGCGCCCCAAGTGATCAAATCCGCGATGTATTGGCCAGTGATCATATCAAGAAACTCAGTAGCAGTCGCAAGACCAAGCTTGTTGATATCCAGTAGTAGTTTACGAGCTTTATGAAGACCAGTTTCAAGTGCGTAAGAACCATCTAGGTTAGGGTCCGTAATCAAACCTTTCCAACCAACTACTGTACGAGGCTTTTCAAAGTAAGTACGCATCACGATAAACAGTTCGTCTTTGTACTTGTCTTGGATTTCACTCAGGCGAGTGGCGTAATCAATGGCAGCTTCAGTGTCGTGAACAGAACACGGACCTACAATCGCAAGAAGGCGATCGTCTTCACCCGATAAAATGTTTTCAATCTGACGACGAGATTGAGCGATACGGTCTGCAACGTCATCCGTAATAGGATGTACACTACCTAGCTCTGCTGGGGTAGGCATTGGACCCAAAGGTTGGGTTCTCAATTCATCTGTTTTTATAGGCATGTTATAGCTTTATTCTCTATTGCGAAGGGGTAAAGATAACGGAATTACAGGCAGGAATAAACCGTTTCACGGGAATCTTCGCCAGGAAATACCGAATTGTATACAAAGGTGTAGGTATTCATTTAAATGACTTATGTATAAATGACAAAACTTGATCATTAAATCAATATATATACATTTGAATTTATAACTATTTTATCTATCTCGCTGTAAGGTAATCTAAGTAACTGCGATAAACTTCATACCTCACGGGTGACGCCGTCACTTCCTGAAGGTTAAATAACTCGTGAGATCGAGCTTTTGTTAACATTTCTTTGACATCTATTTCTTTCGTTGATTAACTGGTCTGACTAGATTGGTAAGGAGACCAAAATGTTATCAGCTCTACGTCGTGCGAATTTGTATCTAAATCTGTTTGGCTTTTCAAAAGTGCCGCTGATTTGGCTTTGCCACCCTAAAATCATTGCGATAGATAGCAAGCATGTTGAGGTTCGTATCCCATTGCGCAGAAGGACGAAGAACCACCTGAATAGCATGTATTTCGGTGCTTTAGCCGTTGGCGCTGATGTTGCTGGTGGTTTTCTTGCTATGAGTAAAGCGCAAGAAAAGGGAGAAGCGATCTCGCTGGCATTTAAAGGTGTGAAAGCCGAGTTTTTAAAGCGCCCGGAAGCCGATGTGCACTTTGTTTGTAACGATGGTCATGTCATTGATGAGATGCTCGAGCACACCTTGGCAACGGGTGAACGAGTAAATCGTGACGTAAAAATTGTCGCGCTGTGTCCTAACTTACATGGTGACGAGCCAATGGCTGAATTCTCGCTTACTCTTTCGATAAAAAAAGCAGCCCAACAAAGAAAAGAGGCTGCTTAGTGGTTTGTGGCTCGTTTGTATAAAGGCGTTGGCTTAATTGAGTTCAATCTTCTCGATAGAGACGATTTTGGAGCGATTTAAGACCACTTTCCAGCGGTAATAAACAGGCTCATCGGTGTGGTTGTCCTCTTTGACAATCACATTGAGCAAATGACGTTTCTCTACTGACTCTTTGGTTACTTGACCTTCATTTAAACGGTAAACTCGGTTTGAGCTTTTATCCATCAAGCGGATGATAGGGCGCAAACTGATGTTCAATGTTTCTCTCGTTTGTTCGTAACCACTCAAGAAAAGAGAGGTCGCCATTTCGGTTTTCTCGTGATAATGAAGAATCTGCTCTTCACGTTGCACGACGCGTTTTTTACGTATTCTTTGAATCTTATCCGGCAAGCTACTTAAGGTACGATAATCGAGCCACTCCAATTTTTTGCCAACCACTTTTTTCGTCGTTGGATCAACATACTTCTTACGCCATTTTGGCTTGCCTTTACGGATCCATCGCCACATGGCATCGCGTAAATCATCTTTAAAGATTTCTCGTAAAGCGTAAATAAAAGACATCGCGATAATGAATGAGGCAGAAATTTCCCCCAGATAATCGCGAGCGAGAATCACTGTCGAGGTCACGACAACCATCACTAAACCGGTTGCAATACCTTTGATAGCGCGCTTAATGTTGTTACCCATCGATATGGTTTCTTCACGAAGCACGATAGGGTGTTCAATCAATCGCCTTAGCAAGCGCATTTTGTTAGATAGGCGAGTAACGTCTTCAACGACTCTTGATGAGTTGTATTTGTTGAGTTTACGATGGGCTTGCTCTTTCTCACATAGCGTGATCAGACGCTTTTTGATCGTGCCATAGTCGCCTTCACGTGGTAGGTGAGCCACCAGTGACAGGAACTTTTGCTCGGTATACCAAGACAGATAGTTATCGATGTTAACGTAGTAGCGTTTTAAGTTCTCTTCATAAGGAATAGAACGCCGCAAGCGCTTTAAGATCTCAAGCGTGAGCTCGATAACTTCGTCCACTTCATCTTCCGTTACGGAGTTGTTCTCATGCTTGTTTAAACTTGCTACCGCTTTGTCTAGCGCGATAACGTATTGGTAAGCGAACAAACTCAAACTTACTCGGTATTGCTGATTCGACAGGCGTCCACGTTTGGCAAGTCGACTGTGTACTAGCGGAAGAAGGATTTCAGTACTGTAATAAGATCGTTGCTGTGTGATTGAGGTGTAATAAAATTCGGATTCACTGATGATATCGGCGTTTAAACCAAGCTCACCAGGTATAAAAAAGTAAATATCTAGGTCGACACTTTTGCTCTTTGCGAGTGCATGACTGATTTTTAATGTTATTGAGTCTTGTTTATCGACGGTGACCAAAGAAAGCTCCTGACTTTGCTAAAGCATTCTTAACTTATGCGTTCCGTTGAGCAGGTAAGTATAAGAGTGCTAAAAGAGTGACTGGGGCATATAGCTGAACGACAACAGCATAACAGAGCACTATGCTTTTCTCTCTGATTTTCTTGTTAGTTTAGGTATAATTCCACGTAAATTTAAAAAGAGACAAAATCAATGATTAAAATTGGTCAAATTAACAGCTTAGAAGTCATTAAAAAGGCTGATTTTGGCGTATTTCTGGATGGCGATGATTACGGTTCTGTTCTACTACCTAGTAAGTATGTACCAGAGGGTACTGAAATTGGTGAGTATGTAGACGTATTTCTGTACTTCGATTCAGAAAGCCAACTTGCTGCGACCATTGAAAGACCAATTGCCCAAGTGGGTGAGTGGGGTTTAATGAAGATTGAGGGTGTGAATGCGACAGGTGCTTTTGTAAATTGGGGCATCAAAGAAAAGGACTTACTGATTCCTTTTAGTGAGCAACGCACTCGCTTCTCTGCCGGACAAACCATTTTAGTGTATGTTTATACCGACAAAGCGTCAGGTCGCATTGTTGGTACGACTAAGTTCAATAAATGGTTAGATAAAACTCCAGCGAATTATGAAGTTAACGAACAAGTTGATTTGATCATCGCAGAGCGTAGTCAACTTGGTTATAAAGCTATCGTTAACGGTAAGCATTGGGGCATGATTTTCCCATCGGATGTTTTTGGTAAGCTTTACATCGGTAAAAAGCTGAAAGGCTTTATTAAGCACATTCGTGAAGATGGTAAAATCGACCTTGCTCTACAAAAAGTCGGTGTGGCGAAAATGGACGATCTTTCTAGTAAGATCCTTGACCTGCTAGAGAAGAAAGGCGGATTTTTGCCTTTGAATGACAAGTCGTCTCCTGAAGCGATTTTTGATGCTTTCCGCACAAGTAAAGGGACTTATAAAAAGACCATCGGTGGCTTATACAAGCAGGGTAAAATTGTCATTGAGAAAGACGGTATTCGTCTAGCGTAGTCCAAACTCACGTATAGCGGATCTACAGCCAAAAAAACGGCCCAAACTTTTCCTTTTTTTGGGCCTAGGGGAAACGGCTCCGCAGAGCCTGCGCTAAACTTGTCCAACAATAATTTTGTTGGTGAACATAGAGAGAAATGCCACATCAAAGCATTACTTTGATACAACTAGTTTAGTACAGCGTGTCCGGATCGCTAGCGAGCCCACTTGCTTTCATACTTACGAATTAAAAAGCCATCGCAAATACGATGGCTTTTCATTTATTTATGGTTCGTTTTACGTCTTTTAAAATAAGTTCTTATCTCGTACTAATTCGCGAGGGAGACCATTCTTTATTCGGTTGCTTACCCACTTGCCAAGGCCAATAACTGCGCCTTGATAGGTGACAAGCACTTCGCCTTTACCTGTTTTCATTCCCTCAGGAATGGTTTGTGGGCGAACATCACGCCCCATGTACCATTCGCGCGCTTCTTCAATACTGAGTTCAATGGCGTTGCTTTCAGAACCTGTCGCCAGGGCAGTCGCGACTTGGTGTTGCCAACGGTAGCCATTTTTATGTGCTTCCGCGATCTTTATACCCATACGGGAGAAGCGTAATTCGCCGATCATCGCTTCTAAAGCATTAGGGAATAACCAGACATCTTTATCGCGAAGCCATACAGAACTGTCATTTGGAAGTTTAATACCTAACGCGCTTTGGAGTTGTTGAGCAATTTCTGTCGATTCTTTTTTTGAAGTTTTAGCAAAGGGGAATTTCCCCATGCGCTTTTTGACTTCTGGCGCCTCAACAGCAGCCTGTTTGCGAATTCTTGCAACAAAGAACCCTTCACAGTCGTAGACCTGCGGGAAAATATGCAAAAAGCCTTCTTCAGTTAGAGCTGCCTCTGCGTTTTCAAACAAGTTCTCAAGGCTTTCAAACTCTACAGCATCCCCAAAGGTTTCTTTCAAGTGTTGACAAACTTGTTGGTTTTCTTCTGTACTGAGCGTACATGTTGAGTAAACCATCACACCACCGGGCTTTAATGCATGGAAGGCGCTTTCAATAAGATCTTTCTGTGTGTCAGCGATGTCGAGTACGGAAGCTTGCGTCCAGTTTTTCATCGCATCTTCGTCTTTGCGAACGGTGCCTTCTCCAGAGCAAGGCGCGTCGAGCAAAACCGCATCAAATTGTTCTGGTAGCCAACCGCCAAAAACGCGCCCATCGAAGTTACTTAGTGCGGCGTTACGTACTCCACAACGTTCCACATTAGCGTGCAGTACTTTTACACGACTTGCGGCGTATTCATTGGCCACAAGCACACCTTCGTTGTTCATTAAAGCTGCAATTTGAGTGGTTTTTGAGCCTGGAGCGGCTGCGGTATCTAACACGGCATCGTAAGATTCATCATTCATAAACAGAGCAGATACCGGCATCATCGAACTGGCTTCTTGAATGTAGAATAAGCCAGACATGTGTTCTGCTGTGTTGCCTAATGGTACAACTGACTCGTCCGCTTCAATCCAAAAACCTGTGTCACACCAAGGCACGGGAGAAAGCTTCCAGCCTTTTGCTTCTGTTCGTTCTAGAAACGCTTCAACACTGATCTTCAACGTATTAACTCGAATACTTTTGCGCAGTGGCTTTTGGCACGACGCGATAAAGTCTTCCATGTTGAGGTGAGCAGGAAGAATAGTTTGGATTTTTTCCAGAAACGCGTCTGGGATGTAAACATTAGGATGCAATGTGGGATCTCGTTTGCAGAATTTGTGGCAAATAATATACGAAAGCGAAGCAGAAACGAATAGTGACAAGGGCCGAGCATTAAAAAAGAGCAGCGATTGCTGCTCTTTTAAAGTGATCAAACTTCAATTGTACATGAATTGAGCTTTATTCTACGGCTTAGGAATCGCTGTACGCCATTGAGTCCAACCCTCTTCAGCTTGTGGATACAAAAAGAAAGATTGCCCACTCTTTGCCGCTGGTGGAATAGTCGATTGCTCTGGCGTTGAAAACGCAATTCCTCCGCGAACTAAACTATCAAAGGTTCCCGCTTTGATGTTAGCGCCGGTAAGCCCGATGGAAACATCTACTCCTGAAACATTCCAGAACACACTGTTTTGACGAACGAGGTAAGCATATTCAGGCTGTATTTTGATAGTCGTGACGATGCGATCAGCAAATTCTCCTAGGCTTACGTCGGTCACTTGGCCAACTTCCATCTGGCGGTAAAGAATAGGGGTACCGACTTGTACTGAGCCTCTTTGTTCACTTTGTAACGTAAACATGATTCCATGCACGCGTTCTGAACTATTTTCTAATTGAAAATCAAATTTAGCTTTACCTTTACCTGGTTCAACACTGATGGATTTCGACACCAACGCCCCGAGGTTTTTAACGCCACCTAAACCAATTTCTGGTTCAGTTAGCCAAAAATGTGAGCCTTCAACTGCAATGTTTTCTACGTATTCAGGTAGGATCCTTGCAGTGACTTCAACCATGTTACGACGAAAATTCGGTACAACCAGAGTGATTTCACCAACTTTAACACCTTGATATTCAATCGGCATTCCTTTAGCAATCTCTTGCGAACCGTCGGTTTCTAAAGCAATGACGCGCCCAAACTTGCGAGCGGTTTTTTGATCAGAATACAGCTTCCAGTTTTCTCCGATTTTGTTTTCAACGCCTGGTACGGAGTCAAAAGCGATGCCACCTTCGATTAACGACTTCAAAGGGTGCGCTTTCACACTGACGCCAGCTAATGATGCATCTATCTCAATCCCTGAACGATTCCAAAAAACGGTTTGTGGCGTTACAAGATAAGCGAAGCGGTTTTCGATAGTAGCCTTAATTAGTACTCCGCCATCAACTAGTTGGAAATCGGAGACGTTACCAACTGGAAGATTACGATAGAGTAGAGGGCTGCCTTTGGAAATCGGCGGCAATTCAGAAGCAAATAGTGTTAGAGCCCTAGAGCCACTTTGATTGTACTGCGCCAATTCAGCCAATGATTCATTTTGGAACAGTTGATACTCTTTTTGAATATCCTGCTTGCCTTCGCTCACAAAACTAATTGACCCGGTTAACAACTGCTTTGCTGGAGGAACGGTAACGCTGAGCCCCGATTCAGTTAACTCTGCTGATGCACTGCCGGTTACATAAAAACGATTGTTTGATTTGATCAGATGTTTGTATTCATGGTCAATCAATACATCCATAAATACTTCGTGTTGTGATTTTTTATCTTCCTTAACTAGGCCCACTTTGATGATTGAACCAACAACGATGCCTTTATAAAGTACATTGGCACCGCTATCTAGGCCAAACGAATTGTCGGACACCAACCGAATCGCGATGGACTTTTCTTGCTGTTGGTTAAACACGTTTTTACGAATGGCAGTAAAGCGGCGAGAGCGTTCACCCGCGCCCGGCACGATCGTTAAGAAGTTTCCTCGCACTAAATTAGCAATGTTTTCAACACCAGAAAGGGACACTTTTGCTTCTTCTAAAACAAATCGAGTACCTGTCGTCAGCATGTCACTAAAAGCGGGTTGAATTGCCGCTGACGCCAATATCACTTCTCGACCCTCGGAAAGGCTCAAGTCCGTCACTTGGCCAATTTCGATTCCGCGATACATAATTGGAGCGCCTTCTCCGCTGATCTTGCTGTCATCAGGTAGGACGATTTTAACCGCGATGCCTCGACCAGCAGTTTTCAAATCTTTATACAAACGGAACTCGGTGTTCTCTTCTACAGGCTCACCATCATCCGGAGAGTCGACGGCGATGGCGCCACCTAGTAAGGCACTCATGCTTTCTAGTCTTACATCGACACCTTCAAAACCGATGCTGGCACCAATTCCACTGACGTTCCAGAATCGACTGCGGTTGTTAATAATATGTCGGTATTGATCCTGAATGTTGGCTTGAATAGTGATAGATTTTGCATCTTCATCTAGCTGGTAACTGTACACTTCACCGATTGGGATTTTCTTATAAACAATTTGAGAGCCAACCGATACACCACCTAAATCACGGCTTTTGAGCTTAATATTCAAACCTTGAGAAACGCGTAAATCTGTTGGGGCAGAGTCTAACGCATGGAATGTTGTCTCAAACTCTTGACCATCTCCGGGTTGAATCGAGATGTAGTTACCTGAGACGAGCGCATCCAGTCCGGAAACTCCCGTTAGGCTAGCTGTTGGTTTTACTAACCAAAAGCGTGTTTTATCGTTCAGTAACTTTGCAGCTTCAGGATAGATATCAGCATCGACATAAATACTGCCGAGATCTTCGGTGAGGTTAATGTCTCTTACCATGCCGACTTCTAATCCTTGGTAACGGATAGTGGTTCGGCCGGCGACAAGACCAGCGGCATCAGAAAAATAGATTTGCACTCGTTGTCCTGCATCGTGTATCGACTTCACAACAAGCCAGCCAGCTAAGACCATGGTCAAAATTGGCAACAGCCAAAGAGGAGATATGCCTTTACTCCGCTTTACATCTGGTACGTATGACGTTTGAGAACTGTTCTGATCACTCATTCATTGACTCTTTTTCTGATTGTTTTGGGCTTGTTTGGTCCCAGATTAGCCTTGGATCAATACTTTCTGCTGCAAGCATGGTCAATACAACGACAACACCAAATGCTACCGCGCCATATCCTGGTGTGAAATCCAGTATCTGACCACGATCGACTAACGTCATCATGATAGAAATAACAAACAAATCCATCACAGACCATTTACCGATCCATTTAACAACAAAGTAAACCATCATTCGTTGTCTCTTAAACACCGAACGTTTGAATTGGATGCAAAGCATGATGTAGGCGAGCCCAAGTATTTTAATCACCGGGACAACGATACTGGCAACAAAAATGATCGCAGCGATTCCATACATGCCGCTTTTTACCAAACCAGCCACGCCTGAAAAAATAGTGTCCTCCAAACGCTTACCATTGGTAAGCAAGATGGAAATAGGGATCAGGTTAGCAGGGAAGATGGCGACCGTTGCTGCGATGAGGTAAGCCCATGTTTTCTGAATGGAGTTTGGCTTGCGATGATATAACTCGTGATGACAACGCTGGCAATGGTCACCTTCAGGTTGGGACAAGTGGCATTCATGGCAATGCACATCTTTATGCTCAAAAGCATATAAACTTTCTGGCTTCCAAGCTTCCCAATAACGACGGACGCTGATTCTTGAAACTAACAAAACGGTAAATATCTGCAAAAGAACCAGACCAATTAACCCTGGACCGACGAAAATGTCGGAATAATCTTGGAGTTTAAAACAGGAAATGGCGATGCTAACTAAGAACACATCCAACATAACCCAATGCTTCAAATGTTGAATTAGCCACAGTGAGATACGAAGCCCACGGAACCATCGTTGATGTAAAGAAATATGTGCCGTTACCACTGAAACACAAACCGTCAGTGGCGCAAGAGAGCTACAAAATAGAATGAGCAATGAAAGAAGAACAAATCCTTCTTCCATCAATGTGATCATCCCTGAAGGTAGGGTTGCCGGAATCATCACACCAAAGAGTCGGATGCTAATAAAGTTAAAAAAGTGCGATGGAATAAATAGTAGGATGCAGGTTATCGCGACGGCTAGATTACCAGAGAGGCTAGGGCTACCTCCGCGATATAATTGTGTACCACAACGAGGGCAGTGTGCATTTTTGCCATGGGGTAAGTCGACGATGTCGACAGGCAATTCACAACCTTGGCACAAACGTACGTTATTGGGTTGCATGGCGTGCTTAGACAGAGAGGTCATAACGACCTCTCTAGCTTGAACGATTTAAGCGTGGGACTGTATGCCCCCATATAAGGTTTGATATAAGCCTTCTTGCTCAACTAACTCACCATGAGTACCTGTTTGCGTCACTTTCCCATCTTCAAGCACGTAGATCAAATCGGCTTGTTTAACAGCGGACAGTCGGTGCGCAACGATTAATGTTGTTCTACCACGTAAGAACTCGGTCAGTGCTTTGTGTAAAGCCGCTTCAGTAGCGGTATCTAGCGCAGACGTGGCTTCGTCTAAAATAACAAATTGAGGATTACTCAGCACCATTCTAGCAATGGCCAGCCGTTGTCGTTGACCTCCTGACAAACGAATGCCATTACGACCAACTTGAGTATCCAAGCCGTGGTTCAGTTGAGAAATAACATCTTGCAGCTGAGCCACTTCAAGCGCACGCCAAAGTGACATTTCGTCAAAATCCCCACCAAGCGTTAGATTATGCCTCAAGGTGTCGTTAAATAGTATAGGTTGCTGTAATACCACGGCAATTTTGTCGCGAATTACTTCAAAACCAATATCTTCTGTTAATTCATCATTAAAGCGAATGCTACCGGAGTTTTGACGGTAAACCCCAATAAGTAATTGTATCAAGGTTGACTTACCACCGCCGCTTGCACCAACTAACGCCACTTTCTTTCCTGCCGGCATATGTAAAGAAAGATTATCTAGGACTTTGTTTTCATTATTGTAAGAGAAATTAATGTTTTCTACTTTAACATCAACTTCTCTACCTTCTTTGAAAGGATTTACCTTAGAAACCGGTCTCTGCTCTTCTTCTAACTCTAATAAGTCGTTGATGCGTTTTAATGCCGCTTTAGCGCTATACCAAGAAAACTGAATCCCAAGCAACTCTTGAACAGGAGACAGCATGAACCATAGGTAACCAAAAACGGCAAATATTTGGCCAATAGTAAGGTCACTGAACATGACCATTAACATTGCTACAGCTCTGAATAATTCAAAGCCGATCAAAAAGAGAAGGAAAGATACGCGACCAGCAGCTTCAGATTGCCAAGCATACTTGTCTGCATCAACGCGAACTTGGTTCGCACTGTCTTTGAGTTGCTGGAGAAATTCTCGTTCTTTATTGGCCGCGCGTAGTTGGTAGATTCCATCTAATGTTTCAACTAAACGGTTTTGGAAAATTTCAAAAGAATGATTTTCCTTCCGTTTCAGATGTTTAACCATACTGCCTAGTTTACGTGAGAAGTAAATGACAATAGGGTTAACTAACAGGATAAACAGACCAAGTCGCCAATCGAGCCAAAGTAGAACGATAGCAGTACCAATAACAGTCAGAAAACTGATAACGAATTTTGCTAACGTAGAACCAATAAATTTATCAATGGTCTCAATGTCAGTGATAAGGTGTGCGTTGATTCCTCCGCTACCTTTGGTCTCGTATTGTCGGATGCTGATACGGCCGAGTTTGTCGATCATTTTACTGCGCATCTCAAACGTGATGGTTTTTGAAACAAGCGTAAATTGTCGGCTTTGAAGGATATTTAATCCTTGGCTCGCAGCTCGCATAAGAACAACCAAGAACAGGGTGAAGAAAATATAGCCTGTCGGAGTGTGCCACGCTTCAGGGAGAATGGCATTCATGGCATCTAAACCTTTTGCAGGTTGGTCCAATAAGACCTCATCAACCATCAAAGGCATGAGGAGGGGAATTGGAACACTAATCAAGGTTGCAAGCACCGCTATCAAGTTCGCTATGATCAGCTTGGACTTGTGCTTTTTTACTTGTGTTATCAACCAAGAACGGCTAATAGTGTCATTTTTCAGAAGCATTGTAATTGAGAATAAGTCCTATTATAAAGTAGGGCTGCATTTTAGCGCCATACATTGAGAATGGAAGCTTTTATAGTAAGTAGGAAGTTAATATGAACTTAGAACAATACCAAAGACTAACCAAACAAGCTGTTGCTCTAATTGAGTCTGAACCAGACTTTATTGCGAACCTAGCAAACTTGAGCTCATTGCTTTTCATGGAACTTGACGATCTTAACTGGGCAGGCTTTTACCTAACAAAAGGTGAAGAGCTTATTCTTGGTCCGTTCCAAGGAAAACCAGCTTGTGTTCGTATCCCAATGGGTCGAGGCGTCTGCGGTACTGCTGCACAAACTAATACTATACAAAGAGTATACGACGTTCACGAATTTGAGGGGCATATTGCGTGCGATGCAGCGAGCAATTCAGAAATTGTGATTCCATTTTCTATTAATGGAAAGGTGGTTGGTGTACTTGATATTGATAGTCCAAGTATTGGCCGATTTAATGAAACAGACGAAGAAGGTCTCACTCATTTCATGGTTGAAGTAGAAAAGCTGCTTAATTCACACGCGAACGACGCATAAATTAGCCTTCGAGTGTGGTTTTTCCTTGGCATGTCACTATAATACGAGAATATTTTTTCTTAATGCTCGCGGAAATCCGCTCAAATCAGGACCCCTCATGACTGAAAAGTTAAAAAACAGCAAAGAAGTTATTGCATATATTGCTGAATGTTTCCCTAAGTGCTTTACTTTAGAAGGTGAAGCAAAACCTCTGAAAATTGGTATTTTTCAAGATCTTGCGGAACGTCTAAATGAAGACGAAAAAGTAAGCAAAACACAGCTTCGTGCAGCGTTAAGACAGTACACTTCATCATGGCGTTACCTACACGGTGTAAAACCAGGTGCAGTACGTGTAGACCTAGATGGCAACCCTTGTGGTGAGCTAGAAGAAGAGCACGTTGAACACGCGAAAGCGACACTTGCAGAAAGCAAGGCGAAAGTTCAGGCTCGTCGTAAAGAACAAGCACAAAAAGCTCGTGAAGAGGGTAAGGCGAAAGCGAAACCTGCGGCTAAAAAGCCTCAACAGCCTCGTCGTACTAATAAACCAAAAGTACAAAAACCAACTAAGCCTGTAGAAACGCGCGCTCTAAATGCTGATGAAATCACAGTAGGTAACGCAGTTAACGTGAACATGGGCAAAGGAAACATGGCAGCGACCATTGTTGAAATCAATAAGGATGATGTACGTGTTCAACTTGCTAACGGCCTACAAATGGTTGTGAAAGCGGAGCACTTGCGCGCATAAAGGAGATACTCCTACGCATGAATTGCCGTTCAAAAGTGACCCTGATTGCTGCTAGCTTATGGCTAGCAGCATCAGCTCAGGCTCTTGAAGCCAAACTACATAAAGATGACCTGCCGGTTCTTTCTCCTGAAGTTCAGCATGAAACAGCTAGCAAACGAGTCACCTCGCGATTTACCCGCTCTCATTATAAGCACTTCAGCCTCAATGATGATTTCTCTAAAGCGATATTTGAACGCTATGTAGAGTTGCTTGATTACAATAGAAATATTTTCACTCAAGCAGACATCGATTCATTTAAAAATTGGTCAGTCGAGCTTGATGATCAGCTTAAATCGGGCAACAACCAAATTGCTTTTGATGTTTACAACCTCTCAATGCAGAAGCGTTTCGATCGTTTTGCTTATGCGTTAACTCTACTCGATGAAGAGATCAAGTTTGATACCGATGACGAGATAGAGTTAGACCGCTCTGAGGCCGCATGGCCAAAAGACGAAGCAGAGCTCAACGAGTTGTGGCGCAAGCGTGTGAAATATGACGCGTTAAATCTGAAACTGACTGGCAAAGAGTGGCCAGAGATTAAAGAAGTTTTAGAGAAGCGTTATAACAACGCGATGAAGCGCATCACACAGACCAACAATGAAGACGCATTTCAGTTGTATATGAATGCCTTCGCGCGACAGGTTGACCCTCATACAAGCTACCTTTCTCCACGTAATGCCGAGCAATTCCAATCGGAAATGAACCTTTCTCTAGAAGGCATCGGCGCCGTTTTGCAAATGACAGACGATTACACAGTAATTCGTTCACTTGTTGTTGGCGGTCCGGCCTCAAAGAGTAAGCAACTTGGTGAAGGGGACCGAATCACTGGTGTTGGACAAGACGGTGAAGAAATTGTCGACGTGATCGGTTGGCGTCTGGATGATGTTGTTCAGTTAATCAAAGGCCCTAAAGGCACAAAGGTTAATCTACAGATCTTGCCAGAAGGTAACGATGCGAAGAGTTACATTGTCACAATTGTTCGTGACAAAGTTCGCTTAGAAGATCGTGCGGTTAAGTCAGAAATCATCGAAAAAGACGGTAAGAAGATTGGTATTTTAGAAGTACCAAGTTTCTACGTCGGCTTATCGAAAGACACCGATAAATTACTAGCTGAGTTGAAAACCAAAAACGTTGACGGCGTAATCGTTGATCTACGCAACAATGGCGGTGGTGCGCTAACAGAAGCAACGGCATTGACAGGTCTATTCATTAAAGAAGGCCCTGTAGTTCAAGTCCGTGACAGCTATGGCCGCATCAAAGTGAATGCCGATACCGATGGAAAAGTGAGTTATGATGGCCCATTGACGGTATTGATTAACCGCTACAGTGCTTCAGCATCTGAAATTTTTGCAGCGGCAATGCAAGATTATAATCGTGCAATCATCTTAGGTGAAAACTCTTTCGGTAAAGGTACAGTTCAGCAACATCGTTCACTGAATCATATTTATGATCTGTTCGATAAAGAGCTAGGTTATGTTCAGTACACGATTCAGAAATTTTATCGTATTGACGGTGGAAGTACGCAAAATCGTGGTGTTGCACCAGATATTTCGTACCCAACGCCAATTGAGGCTTCTGAAACAGGTGAAAGTGTTGAAGACAATGCTTTACCTTGGGATCAGATTGATAAAGCACAATATCAAACGTTTCCAAGTAACGACGCCTTAGTTGAAAAACTTACTGCTCTTCATAACAAGCGTATTTCTGATGAGATGGAGTTCCGCTTTATCAATGAAGACATCGAGAAATATCGTAAAGAAAAAGACGATAATACTTTGTCTTTGAACGAAAAAGTTCGTAAAGCTGAATCGGATAAAGCGGAAGCCCTTCGATTACAACGCATAAATGAACGTCAAGTTGCTTTGGGTAAAAAAGCATTCAAAACATTGGATGACATACCAAAAGACTACGAGGCTCCTGATGTTTATTTAGATGAGTCTGTCGCGATTATGGTCGATCTACTTAAGCAGGAAAATCAGTCATAATAACTGGCAATTTAGAATAAAAAGAGTGAGTCTTTCAGATTCACTCTTTTTTTATGCCTTTTTGCCTTCCGCTGTCTCGATATCGAGCAAGATATTCGCTTATTTTCCCCCAATAATTTACGTGATCTACATCTAAAATTTCGCGAAAGTGAGGACTACTGGCTAAGCTAAAAGAAAACGATAAGGATGCCGATATGAAGTGGTTCTTTATTTTACTTAGCTTTTGCTGCTTTAGTGTGTTTGGTGGAGAAAACACCAGAGAAGATGAATTAAGTCACTTTGACACGCCGTTTCTCATCGGAGACTGGTATTTGATGAACCCAAACCCCGAAGAGTCGGCTGAAAACTTTCGTGCGATCAAACTCTCATTAGGTTCTGACTACAGCTTTTCTATTGATATTCAAAAGAAAGACTATTCCGTTGACCATTGGGAAGGGCTGTATAACGCAAATGAAGACACAATCGTTCTTGGTTTAAACACCGACGAGCCTCAAATTTATGCCTATCGCAACAACCATAATACGCTTGATCTTAATGGTGTAACATTCACTAAGGGATTATCCAATTCACTTGCAGGTATGTGGTCTAGCTCTCACGTATCTGGCGACGGTCTTGTGGCCAACAACATTAATCAGATGGATTTGATACTTCAACCTGATTTCGTGTTCATGTTTAGGGTTTCGAACGAAGAAGGGGATGAGTCCATCAAACAAGGTGTGTTTTACACAGAAGATGAGTTTTTGGTTCTGCTGTATGAAAATGGCGAGCATGGAACCACGTATAAGCTCAACAAGAATGAGCTAACGATCGAAGATTCCAATGGTGATATGTACGCCGTACTCAATAGAGTTACGCCATGATGCCTTTAACATGCGCCAAATTACGCGTGCGTACGGTAAGTCATTAATGTTGTTTAAATGTTAATCAAAAAACGGAGCTAGAGCACTAAAAGCTCCGTTTTTTGATGGAAAGACTTGTATTCTGATACCACAACCCCTACAAATAGCTTATATAGTGATACCAGAAATGCATTTTTGATCATGCAGTCTGGTATTTTTGTTGTTCGACATACAAGGATTTATGCTCATGTCTCAAGCTCCCCTGGCCAAATATCGTAAAGATTATAAAGAGCCATCTCATGCGATTACTGATATCGATCTTACTTTTGATCTATATGACAATGACACAATCGTTACGGCGGTATCAAAAGTTGCTCAAAAAGGCGATACAACAACGCTAGAACTCGATGGCGAAGGGCTTGAGCTACGCGCTGTAAAAGTAAATGGTGAGGATTGGGCTCATCACGAGGTGAAGGAGTCATCGCTGGTACTGACCGATCTTCCATCCGAGTTTGAACTTGAAATCGTCACCAAAATTGATCCTGAAGCGAATACAGCACTCGAAGGTTTGTACAAATCAGGCGGCGCATTTTGTACTCAGTGTGAGGCTGAGGGCTTCCGCCGTATCACGTACTATCTAGACCGTCCGGATGTTCTAGCAAAATACACAACAAAAGTGATCGCAGATAAAGCGGCTTACCCATATTTGCTGAGCAATGGTAACCGAATTGCAGAAGGTGATGCAGAGAACGGTCGTCATTGGGTTCAATGGCAGGATCCGCATCCAAAACCAGCTTACTTGTTCGCCCTTGTTGCAGGCGACTTTGATGTATTGCGTGACAAATATACAACGATGTCAGGTCGCAGTGTTGATTTAGAAATCTTTGTTGATAAAGGTAACCTAGATCGTGCAGGCCATGCGATGACATCTTTGATCAACTCGATGAAGTGGGATGAGGAACGCTTTGGCCTGGAATACGATCTGGATATTTACATGATCGTTGCTGTTGATTTCTTCAACATGGGTGCAATGGAAAACAAAGGCTTGAACATTTTTAACTCAAAATATGTGCTGGCGAACGATCAAACTGCGACAGATCGTGATTATTTAGGCATCGAAGCTGTGATCGGTCATGAGTACTTCCACAATTGGACTGGAAACCGTGTCACTTGTCGTGACTGGTTCCAACTAAGTCTAAAAGAAGGCTTAACCGTATTCCGTGACCAAGAATTCTCTTCTGACTTAGGCTCTCGTGCTGATAACCGTATTGATAACGTACGTATTATTCGTGGTCCTCAATTTGCGGAAGATGCAAGCCCAATGTCTCACCCGATTCGTCCTGACAAAGTCATTGAGATGAATAACTTCTACACGCTAACGGTGTATGAAAAGGGCAGCGAAGTTATTCGTATGTACCATACACTCCTTGGCGAAGAGGGCTTCCAAAGAGGAATGAAACTTTATTTTGAACGTCACGATGGTACCGCCGCGACGTGTGAAGACTTTGTTTCTGCAATGGAAGATGCCACCGGTGTTGATTTAAAACAGTTCCGTCTGTGGTACAGCCAATCGGGTACACCAACGCTGCGCGTAAATAGCGAATACAACGCTGATGCAAAAACTTACGCACTAACGGTAGAGCAATTTACGGAGCCGACGCAAGACCAAGCAGAAAAACAAGCGCTGCATATCCCGTTCGATATCGAGTTGTATGATTCGAAAGGTCAAGTTATCCCATTGATGAGTAACGGTGAATCTGTTCATAACGTGCTGGATATTAAACAAGATAAGCAAACGTTCGTATTTGAAAATGTCGAAGAACAGCCAGTGCCATCTTTGTTGCGTGAATTCTCGGCACCAGTCAAATTAGAATACGATTACAGCGATGACGAGTTAGTCTTCTTGATGAAGCACGCAACGAACGATTTTGCTCGATGGGACGCTAGCCAAATGCTATTGGCTAAATACATTCGTCAGAATGTGAAAAACGTTCAAGCGGGACAAGAAGTATCGCTTTCTGAAGGTGTGATAGATGCTTTCCGCGGTGTGCTGTTGGATGAAACGCTTGAGCCAGCTTTCATTGCTCAAGTTTTCTCTATGCCTTCAATCAATGAGATTACTGGTTGGTACCAGCAAATTGATATCGATGCCGTAGACAAAGTGCTAAACAGCATTACAGTGTCACTTTCCAAAGAGTTAGAAGATGAGCTAAGTGCGACTTATCACACGCTTAAGCAAACAGAGTATACGATCGACCATGCTGCTATTGGCAAGCGTGCTTTACGTAACCGTTGCCTTCAGTACCTTGCACATACGGAAAAAGGTAATGATTTAGTCAACGCGCAGTACGCATCTGCAAATAACATGACAGATACGATTGCTGCGATGAGTGCTGCAAATAACGCTCAGCTCGAGTGTCGTGAAGCACTTATGGCTGATTACAGCGATAAATGGAAGCACGATGGTTTGGTTATGGATAAGTGGTTTGCACTGCAAGGTAGCAATCCTGCAGAGGATGCTCTTGAAAAAGTAAAAGCAACCATGAACCACGAAGCATTTAGTTTGAAAAATCCGAACCGTACGCGCAGCTTAATTGGCTCGTTCTTAAGTGCGAACCCTGTACGTTTCCATGATAAATCCGGTGTAGGTTACCAGTTTGCCGGTGAAATTCTTCGCCAACTAAATGATTCGAACCCACAAGTAGCTTCTCGAATGATTGATCCTTTGCTTAAGTTCCGTAAATACGATGAAGCTCGCCAAGCAATGATTCGTGCAGAACTTGAAAAGCTCAAAGCAATGGATAATCTTGCTAAAGATCTATTCGAAAAAGTGACTAAAGCACTAGACGAATAGTAAACAACACAATAGGGTGGTCATTAAGGCCACCTTATTTGTTTATGTCACTTAGTTTTCACTTCATGAACTATTACTACTTCAATCTCAACATTTCATATCAAACGTTTTTATCTCATTATTCTGGTGCGGCAAGTGTTGTTCAAGTTGTCACACACAACGGTTTGCGTTTGCAGTTACCCGCCGCGAGATTTAGACCATTTCTTAGTCAATTGGGCGTTAGAGGCCAGTTTAGACTAACAACTGACCAAAATAATAAGTTTCTTAAGTTAGAAACTCTGTGATGTATTGTATTTGCAGAGAGTTAAATAGGAATCTTAGTCACAGAATCGGACATTTCACCTCTTACCACTACGATTAGTTGTTAAACATTTGTAATTATGCTTTTACAATGGGCACATGCATTACCTATGCTTAGTTTCTAAGGTAACAACCTAGCTACTAAGTCCCCCTACAAAACAACAATTCTAATGTGGAGTGTGAATATGACCGCGCGTGAAAATGTAGTGCCGGTTCTGCTTGAAAAGGTTTACCAACTGATTCAAGACAAACTCGAGCTTTCTCACCAAACGCTTGTAACTAAACTTGCTCAACACTTATTCAGTAACATTGCTGATGATGATCTAATTCAGCGAAACGAATCCGACCTTTATGGTGCTGTCGTTAGCCTTTGGCACCATATCAATGAAAAAAAACCAGAAGAGATTTCGGTTCGAGTATTTAACCCGACCGTAAGTCGTCAAGGCTGGCAATCCACACACACAATCGTAGAAATTGTTGTTCCAGATAGTCCATTCTTAGTGGACTCAGTCAAAATGGCTTTAGCACGTTTGGATCTTGTTTGTCACCTAATGTTGAATAACCCAACACAGATTCAGCGTGATAAAAAAGGCCAAGTTACAGACGTAAACGGTGAGGGTGGTGTTCTTCAATCACTTTTCCACATAGAGGTAGACCGCCTTACTAGTAAAGACGAGATGCAAGCGCTTAAAGAAGAGCTGTTAAGAATTCTATCTGATACTCGCTTAGTCGTTGATGACTGGAAGCAGATGGTTGATAAGCTTAAGTTTGTTACTGATGAACTTGAGAAAAATAAAGATCGTGTTTCTATCCAAACTGATCGTATGGATGAAACGATCGCATTTCTTCGTTGGCTAGAAGATCATAACTTTACCTTTATGGGTTATAAAGATTATGACTTAAAAGAGGTCAATGGTGATACCGAACTTGTTCCTGCTAAAGAAAAAGGACTAGGTCTGTTTGCTGATGACAAGCGCGTGCGTAGCGTCAAGCTCTCTGAATTATCAGATTCAGCGCGATTAGAAGCGAAAAAACCATACGCTCTGATCATCACCAAAGGTAACAAAGCATCTCGTATCCACCGTCCGGCTTATACTGATTACATCGGTATTAAAAAGTTTGATGAAAACGGTAAAGTAATAGGTGAGCATCGCTTTACTGGTTTATATACCTCCGCCGTTTACAACCAAGCGGTACAAAGTATTCCTCTGATCCGTGAAAAAGTTGACCGTATCCTTGAAGCAAGTGGATACCGCCACGGATCATACTCATACAAAGCATTGCACAATATCTTAGAAAACTACCCACGCGACGAGTTGCTTCAAGCTAATGAAGAAGAGCTGCTTGAGGTGGGAATGGGTGTTGTACAAATGCAAGATCGTGACTTGCTGCGTTTGTTTGTTCGTAAAGACCCATTTGGTCGTTTCTTCAGTTGCATGGTTTATGTCACTAAAGATCGTTACAACACAGAATTGCGTCGTCAAACTCAACGCATTCTTAAGCAGTACTTTGGTTGCGAGCAAGAGGTTGAATTTACAACGTACTTCTCAGAAAGCCCACTAGCGAGAACACATTACATTGTTCGTGTAGACAATAACAACATTGACGTAGACGTGAAAAAGATCGAGCAAAATCTAATGGAAGTTTCTACCTCTTGGGATGACAGACTAAAAGAATCCATCATTGCTAACTTTGGTGAAAGTAAAGGCCTTCCTCTTTCAAAAGAATATATGAGTGCGTTCCCTCGCTCATACAAAGAGGACATGATGCCAGGTTCTGCGGTTGCAGATATCGAGCGCTTAGAAGCGTTAAGTGATGATAATAAACTTGGCATGTTGTTCTACCGACCTCAAGAAGAGGGTGCAGATTCCAAAGCTGTCCGCTTAAAGTTATACCATCGCGATGAACCAATTCACCTTTCTGACGTAATGCCGATGTTGGAAAACCTTGGTTTGCGTGTGATTGGCGAATCGCCATATGAGATCGAGAAAAACAACGGGCAGACTTTCTGGATCCTTGACTTCTCTATGCTGCATAAGAGCGAGAAAACCGTTGACCTTCGTGAAGCTCGTGATCGTTTCCAACAAGCATTTGCTGCCATTTGGGCGGGTAATCTTGAAAGTGATGGTTTCAACCGATTGTTATTAGGTGCGTCTTTATCTGGCCGTGAGATTTCCATTCTTCGCGCTTACGCACGATACATGCGCCAAGTCGGCTTCCCATTCAGTCAGCAGTACATCGAAGACACGCTAAGCCACTACCCAGACTTAGCGACAGGTCTAGTCAAGCTGTTCACCAAGCGATTTGATCCGAAACACAAAGGCAGCGAGAAAGGCCAAAACGATCTAATTAAAAAGCTAACAGAGCAGTTGGATCGTGTAGAGAGCTTGGATGATGATCGTATTATTCGTCGTTATATCGAAATGATCATGGCGACGCTTCGTACCAACTACTACCAAGTAGACGAGAATAAGCAGCCTAAGCCTTGGTTATCTTTGAAAATGAAGCCAAGCGATATTCCTGAGATTCCGCAGCCTGTACCTGCATTCGAGATCTTTGTTTACGCACCAGATATTGAAGGTGTTCACCTTCGTGGTGGAAAAGTGGCTCGTGGTGGTTTGCGTTGGTCAGATCGTCAAGAAGACTTCCGTACGGAGATTCTTGGCTTAGTAAAAGCGCAACAGGTTAAGAACACTGTAATTGTACCAGTGGGTGCAAAAGGCGGCTTCGTTTGTAAACGCCAGCCATCTCTCACCACTCGTGATGAAATTTTTGCGGAAGGTCAGCGTTGTTACAAACGCTTTATCCGTGCACTGCTAGATGTGTCAGATAACATCATTGAAGGAGAAGTAGTACCACCACAAAACGTTGTTCGTCACGATGAAGATGACCCATATCTAGTAGTGGCTGCCGATAAAGGCACAGCAACCTTCTCAGATTTGGCAAACTCTGTTTCTGCAGAATATAACTTCTGGCTAGGTGACGCATTCGCTTCAGGTGGTTCAAACGGTTACGATCACAAAGCAATGGGTATCACCGCAAAAGGTGGTTGGGAATCTGTTAAGCGTCACTTCCGTGAAATGGGCATCAACTGTCAGACCACTGATTTTACTGCAATCGGTGTAGGTGATATGGCAGGTGACGTGTTCGGTAACGGTATGCTGTTATCGAAGCATATTCGATTGCAAGCTGCGTTTAACCACATGCACATCTTTATTGATCCAAATCCAGATTCAGCCAGCAGCTGGGAAGAGCGTAACCGCTTGTTTAATCTGCCAAGATCAAGCTGGGAAGATTACAACAAAGACTTGATCTCTCAAGGTGGTGGCATCTTCTCTCGTCGATCAAAATCGATCCAGTTGACGCCAGAAATTCAGAAAATGTTAGGTACGAAGAAAGCATCTTTAGCGCCTAACGATCTGATAAAGATGATCTTGAAAATGAAAGTCGATCTTCTTTGGAACGGTGGTATCGGCACTTACGTTAAATCATCGACAGAAACTCATACAGATGTTGGTGACCGTGCTAACGACATGCTGCGCATTGACGGCCGTGACTTAAGAGCCAAAGTGGTTGGCGAAGGTGGTAACTTGGGTATGACTCAGCTTGGTCGTATCGAATACGCACTAACTGGCGGTCGAGTGAACACGGACTTCGTTGATAACGTAGGTGGCGTTGACTGTTCGGATAATGAAGTCAACATCAAGATCTTCCTCAATGGACTGGTTTCAAATGGCGATCTTACGGTTAAGCAACGTAACCAAATTCTAGAGTCTATGGAAGACGAAGTGGGTGAAATTGTCTTGGATGATGCTTACCGTCAGTCGGAGTCGATCTCTGTTACTGAACAGCAAGGTGTTGGCATTGTTAAGGAGCAAATTCGATTCATCCACACTATGGAGAAAGCAGGGTACTTGGATCGTGCTCTCGAATACATCCCTGATGATGAAACGCTAATCGAGCGTGAAAAACAGGGACTAGGTCTGACTCGTCCTGAGCTATCAGTGTTAGTTGCCTACGGTAAAATGGTACTTAAACAGCAACTTGTTACGGATGAAATCGCAAATGATGAATTCCATGCAAAACAACTTGTTGAATATTTCCCAAGTGCGTTACGACGTAACTATAAAGATCAAATGGTTAATCACCCACTGCGAGCTGAAATTATAGCTACAGCATTGGCTAACCAGATGGTTAATGAAATGGGCTGTAACTTCGTTACTCGTTTGCAAGAAGAAACTGGTGCAAGTGTTGTCGATATTGCCAATGCTTACAGTGCGGCTAGAGAAATCTTTGATTTAGAAGCAATCCTCAAACAAACTCGCAAACTTGATAACGTTGCGACAGCGCAAGCTCAATACGAAATTATGTTTTACGTGCGCCGAGCACTGCGTCGAATTGCACGCTGGTTGCTTCGTAACCGTAGCGGCAAATGCACGGTCGGTGAGTTGATTGCTATCTACAAGCAAGATGTCAATGTTATCACTGAAACCCTAGACACTATGTTAGTTGAGTCTGAAGTTGAAGAACACAATGAGTTGGCTCAAGGTTGGATAGAGAAAGGGGTTGAAGAGAAACTCGCTCACCAAGTTGCCCGCTTATCAAGCTTACAATCTGCACTGGATATTTCATCAGTAGCAAGTGAAACAGGTAAAACGGTTGAGCAAGCATCGAAACTCTACTTTAACTTGGGTGACCGTTTATCGTTGCATTGGTTCTTGAAGCAAATTAATAGCCAAGCCGTTGATAACAACTGGCAAGCACTTGCAAGAGCGGCATTCCGTGAAGATCTGGACTGGCAACAACGTCAACTTACCGCTCAGGTACTGACTTGTGGCTGCTCAACCGAAGAGCTTGACGTGATGGCTGCGTTAGAAGATTGGATTGAAACTAACGAGCAATCGTTGCACCGCTGGGAGAGTATCTTAAACGAGTTCAAAGTTGGCTCAGTACACGAATTTGCTAAGTTCTCTGTAGCACTTCGAGAGCTAGTACTTTTAAACCTCAACTGCTCATCGAAAGAGTAGTGGAATAATCAAGTCATAAGTAAAAGCCTCGTTATTTAACGGGGCTTTTTATTATCTATTATTCACATTTGGAACGAAAATGGTTACATTGTCACATTGAGTTGAAATTAAAACAGAGTGAAATCGATTGCTTTTAAGCGGTTAGTTACGATTTTTATCGCAGAAACTTGATTGTAATTGTTTGTTTTATATTTGAAAATCTTATAAAGATATAGGTTTTTACTTATTACGTTCATTTTCATTGAATTACGATGAAAAACGGTAAATAATATTGTCCCGTTTATACGGGGCTTTTTTCTTTCGGAGGCACAATGCTTTACCGTCTAGCCAGAACTGGCTTTTTCCAACTCGATGCCGAGAAGGCACATGATCTTGCAATCAAGAACTTCCAACGCTTTAACGGCACACCACTTGATCTCTTTTACCGCCAACAGTTACCAACTCGTCCAGTTGAGTGTATGGGTCTAACATTCCGTAACCCTGTTGGTCTTGCGGCTGGTTTAGATAAAAACGGCGAATGTATTGAAGCATTTGATGCCATGGGCTTTGGCTTTGTCGAAGTCGGCACTGTAACGCCACGACCACAACCAGGTAATGATAAACCACGCTTATTCCGTTTAGTGGAAGCAGAGGGGATCATCAACCGCATGGGCTTTAATAACCTAGGCGTTGATAATTTGATCGAGAATGTTAAACGAGCAAAATTCAATTGTGTTCTCGGAATTAATATCGGTAAAAATAAAGATACGCCAATTGAGAAAGGGGCAGAGGACTACCTGATTTGTATGGAAAAAGTGTATGAGTATGCTGGCTATATTGCAGTAAACATCTCATCGCCAAACACTCCAGGCCTTCGTTCACTTCAATATGGTGAAGCGCTTGATGAACTGCTTTCCGAATTAAAGGCGAAACAAGCGGAGTTATCAGAGAAGTACAACAAGTACGTCCCGTTAGCATTAAAGATTGCGCCAGATTTAAGTGACGATGAAATCTGCCAAATTTGCGATTCTTTATTGAAAAACAATATAGATGGTGTGATCGCGACTAACACAACTTTGGATCGCACGATCGTAGAAGGGATGAAACACGCCAATGAGGCAGGTGGCTTGAGTGGTCGCCCTGTGCAATCACGCTCTACGGAGGTCGTACGTAAGCTTCATGAAGAGCTTGGAGACAAACTTCCAATTATCGGTGTTGGTGGTGTAGATTCCTATGTTGCAGCCAAAGAAAAGATCATGGCAGGCGCTAAACTTGTTCAAGTCTACACTGGCTTTATTTACCACGGCCCAGGTCTCGTACGTGATATTGTTAAGAATCTTTAACATATACATCAAAAACTACTGAAAAATCAGTACCTGTTACATAAAAAAGAGGACTTTGTTTCCTCTTTTTTTTTATCCGTTCGTTTGTAGAATTTAAAAATCACGAGTAGGTAATTAAGCGTCTTACCTCTTTACCACTGATTTAACTAGTCAAGAGAGAACGGAATAATGCTTAAACCCAGCGACAAATGGAATTGGTATTTTGACGAGCAAAAAGCTTGCTTAATGCTGGATCTGGGGGAGGAAATGATTTTCCAAACCAATCTATCCCGAAAATTGTTGGTTAACTGTGCCTTCTCAAACAGTGAATTTACCGTTGATGACGCCAGCGCATTTCAAACGTTTAATGAGCGCATTCGCTGTCTCGATATCAGTGAATATCGCCAAGCTGAATTAACACTGTATTGTGTTGCTGCAAAGCGTTTTCATAAACCTGTACAGCCTAAGAGCTGGTTCTTCGATGCACAGTCCTCTGATTATGAACCTCAAGAAGGGGACATGGTCTTTCTCACAAATCAATATTCTGATGGTATGTTCATCGTTCTAGAACCAGGCGAAACATCGAGCTTATGTGCTTATGTTAACCAAGAAGCCTTTGTTCTTGATGGCAACAAGGCGCTTCAATTTGGGCAGCCGATTAAAGTAATGCATGATCGCATGGCTTGTGCAAATCACCTCTTTGCAATGACCCCTATGGCAATGGTGGGTTAAAGCTGTTTAATTTTTCTTTATTTCGTTCCTTTGTTTGCCTTAATCGACCTTATTGGGTCGATTTTTTTTGTCCTTTCCTCTGACACTCCAATCCGAAAGACCATGAAACTGTTTGTTTTCTATGCATGCAAACATGAAGCTGGTCACTTTTATTTTACTTATTTCAATTTGATTACTCCTTTAATTAGGCAACCTAGCGCCTAAAACAACCCTATTTATTCCCCTATAAAGGGTATTTGTAAGCAACTTACATCAACCAACCCCGACTGGTATATACCAAAATGCATGTAAATAAGTATTCACTTCTTCTAAAGGAAACAAAATACGTTCATGAATGAAAAACATTCAAACTAAAGATGTTGAAAGTTTTAGATCATTTGAGTGGTGATGATTTGAACTAACGGGTGGGAAAATACCTTTAAAAACGAGGCATTGATCGTAAAGTCAGGTATAATTGAAGCCATTTTTTATCAGCGAAAGAACACTATGAATCAATATCTCGCGGTAACTTCAAATGGCATGGAAAATTTGCTTGTTGAAGAACTGACTAAACTAGGCATTGAAAATGCGAAACCAGTACAGGCAGGCGTAAAATTTAAAGCGACAAACGAACAGGTTTATCGCTGTTGTTTGTGGAGCCGTTTAGCGTCTCGATTTGTACGTGTTTTATCTGAGTTCACGTGTAACAACGACATGGACTTGTATCTATCCACTTCCACTATTAACTGGGTTAACCAATTTCATAGCTCTAAACGCTTTGTTGTGGACTTTAACGGCACAAACCGTGAGATTAGAAATAGCCAATACGGAGCTATGAAGGTCAAAGATGGCATCGTAGATTGCTTTGAGAATAAAGGCTTGCCACGTCCTAATATCAGCAAAGAACGCCCAGATATTCGTATTCACGTTCGTTTGCATAAAGATAAAGCGTTGCTTGGGATAGACATGGTAGGTAGTGGTCTTCATCAGCGTGGTTATCGACCAGAATCGGGTCGTGCGCCATTACGTGAAACGCTTGCTTCTGCGATTATCATGCGTTGTGGCTGGGATGGGCATCAACCATTACTCGATCCAATGTGTGGTTCTGGTACTTTGCTTATTGAAGCGGCAATGATGGCAGCCAACATGGCACCTGGCGTTAAGCGCAAACAATGGGGCTTCGAAGTTTTGGAAGACTTTGAACCGGAGACCTGGGCTGAGATTAAATCAGAGGCTAATGTTCAAGCTAGACGGGGTGTCAAGAAAGTTGACGCTAAGTTTTTTGGATTCGATAACGACCCCAAAGTATTAAAAGTCGCTCAAGAAAACGCCCGCAGAGCAGGTGTTGAAGAGTTGATTGAGTTTGCGCAAGGTGATGCTGCAACTATTACTCGTCCCGCAGGATTTGAACACGGTGTTATCGTTTCAAACCCACCTTACGGTGAGCGTCTAGGAACTGAGCCGGGGCTGATTGCGCTCTATACCTCATTCGGTGGACAGCTAAAATCTGAGTTTGGCGGATGTAAAGCATCTATCTTCTCTAGCTCAGACGAGCTCTTGAGTTGCCTTCGTATGCGCGCTGATAAACAGTTTAAATTGAACAACGGTGCGTTACCGTGTCACCAAAAGAACTACAGCATTGCCGAGCGCAGCGCTGATGAAGTGAAAGGTGCAGATACTAACATTCAAATCGCACCAGACTTCTCAAACCGTTTGAAGAAAAACATTGGCAAGATTGGCAAGTGGGCGCGTAAAGAGAAACTAGACTGCTACCGTATCTACGATGCAGACCTTCCAGAATACAACGTAGCGATCGACGTGTACGGCGATCAAATTGTGATTCAAGAGTACGCAGCACCTAAGAACATCCCTGAAGAAAAAGCCAAGCGTCGTCTAACGGACATTATCCGTGCGACGATTCAGGTGACCGGTGTCGAAGCGAACAAAGTTGTACTGAAAGTTCGTGAGAAGCAGAAAGGTCGAAGCCAGTACCAAAAATTAGGTCAGGTATCAGAGACGCTCGAAGTAAACGAGTACGGTGTGAAGCTGATCGTGAACCTTCATGACTACCTAGACACAGGCCTGTTCTTGGATCATAAGATCACTCGTCGTCGTCTTGGCGAAATGGCACAGGGTAAAGATTTCCTTAACTTGTTTGCTTACACTGGTAGTGCAACAGTGCACGCTGCAGTTGGTGGTGCGCGTTCCACTACAACTGTCGATATGTCAAACACCTACTTGAACTGGGCGAAAGACAATATGCAGCTTAATGGCTGTGTAGGGCGCCAACATAAATATGAACAAGCGGACTGTTTGCAATGGCTAGAAAACGCAAAAGGTGAGTACGACTTGATCTTTATTGACCCACCTACGTTCTCTAACTCTAAGCGTATGGAAACATCATTCGATGTACAACGTGACCACATTAAGCTAATGAAGAACCTCAAACGTTTACTGAGAAGTGAAGGCACAATCGTATTTTCAAATAACAAACGTCACTTCAAGATGGATGAAGAATCACTCGCTGAATTGGGTTTGAAGGCTCAGAATATTTCTTCTCAAACGTTACCATTAGATTTTTCGCGTAATAAACAGATTCATAACTGTTGGCTAGTAACGCACGCGTAGTATAAACAAAAGGATTAATACGTGCTGATATTGTATAGCACGGAGGGATGCCATCTTTGTGAGATGGCATTTGCTCTAGTAGACCAAGTCGGTTTGGCCGAGCAAACAGATATCATTGATATTGCGTTTGATGATGTACTATTTTCTCGTTACGGCGTCACAATACCCGTATTAAAATATCAAGATTCTGAGTTGAACTGGCCGTTTGACTTAGAACAACTCACACATTGGTTGGATAATAATGGCATTACTTACCATTCATAACGCACAACTTGCATTTGGTGACCACCCATTGCTAGACAAAGCGGAGTTCGCTCTTCAAGAAAACGAACGCGTTTGTTTAGTTGGTCGTAACGGAGCAGGTAAGTCCACGTTAATGAAAGTGCTTGCCGGCGACATTTTGTTGGATGATGGCAAGATTCAAATAACTCAAGACGTAGTAGTTTCTCGGCTTGAACAAGATCCACCGCGCAATCAAGAGGGTACGGTTTACGAATACGTATCTGGCGGTTTGGCTGAAATCGGCGAACAACTGAAGATCTATCACGATCTTCTCGATCTTGTTGCTCAAGACCCAAGTGAGAAGAACATTAACCGTTTGGCGAAAGTTCAAGAGCAACTTGATCATTCTAACGCTTGGCGCTTTGATGACCGTGTTAAGAACGTACTTGGCGCTTTAAAACTAAGCCCAGAAACCAAACTGACCGATCTATCCGGTGGCTGGCAACGTAAAGCTGCTTTAGCTCGTGCGCTGGTTTGTGATCCTGATGTATTGCTTCTTGATGAACCAACAAACCATCTCGATGTGACAACGATCGAATGGTTAGAGAACTTCTTAAAAGACTTCAAAGGCTCGATCATCTTTATTTCTCACGACCGTGCATTCATCAAGTCGATGGCGACACGCATCGTCGACTTAGATCGCGGTCAATTAGCTTCTTTCCCTGGTAATTACGAACAGTATTTGAATGACAAAGAAGAAATGCTTCGCGTCGAAGAAATGCAGAATGCTGAGTTCGATAAGAAACTAGCTCAGGAAGAAGTGTGGATTCGTCAAGGCATTAAAGCACGTCGTACTCGTAATGAAGGCCGTGTTCGAGCCCTTAAAAAACTTCGTGAAGAGCGTCGTGACCGTCGTGAAGTTCAAGGTAAAGTTAACCTAAACATCGATGATGCTTCTCGTTCAGGTAAGATTGTATTTGAAGCAGAAAATGTATCTTTTGCTTACGAAGGCAAGACAATTGTCGACGACTTTAGCTTTAACATCATGCGTGGTGACCGTATTGCACTTATCGGACCAAATGGCTGCGGTAAGAGTACGGTACTTAAATTGCTACTAGGGCAATTGGAAGCGCAGTCTGGTCGTTTACACTGCGGAACAAAATTAGAAGTCGCGTACTTTGATCAGTACCGAGAGATTTTGGATCCAGAAAAGACAGTGATCGATAACTTAGCGGATGGGAAACAAGAAGTAATGGTTGGGGGACGTCAGCGTCATGCGCTGAGTTATCTTCAAGACTTCTTATTTGCACCTAAGCGCGCCAGAACCCCGGTTAAGGCACTTTCTGGTGGTGAGAAAAACCGATTATTGCTAGCCCGTATCTTGTTGAAACCAAACAACTTACTTATTCTTGATGAACCAACTAACGATTTGGATATCGAAACGTTGGAACTTTTAGAAGAAATGCTTGCCAATTATCAGGGTACATTATTGTTAGTGAGTCACGACCGTGAGTTCGTAGACAACACAGTAACAACCAGCTGGATTTTTGAGGGTAACGGTATAATCGAAGAGTTCGTTGGTGGTTATCATGATGCTAAACAGCAACGTGACCAAGTTCTTGCTTCGCGCAACCAGGTTGAAAAAGCAACGAAGAAAGAGAAAGTGGTTGAGGAAACTCCCAAAACTACGCAACCTAAGAACAATTCGAAGAAGTTATCGTATAAGCTGCAAAGAGAATTAGAGGCTCTACCAGCTAAACTTGAACAATTAGAGTCGGATATCGAGAGCCTTCAGGAGCAAGTGAACGATCCAGAGTTCTTTGCTAAACCTGTAGAGCAAACTCAGCCGGTATTGGAACAGCTTGCTGCACTAGAGCAGGAGTTGGAAATCGCATTCGAGAGATGGGAAGAACTCGAAGCAATGCAACAGGATAGTTAAGAATTCAATGAATTGTAGTAATAAATTCAAATTGACCGCCATTGCAATGATGGTTGGTACCACAATGAACGCACAGGCGGCATTGTATCAAGTTGTTGAGGTTTCACCTCAGGATCATGGTTCAAACGGTGACTACCAAACGGCTTACGGGGTTGCAATTCAACAGGGCAATGCAGGTACAGATCCTTCAACAGGTTCACCTTTCGCTCTAGGCTGCTTTGATGCAGCAGCAAACTGCACGCCAGAGCAGTTTAAACTTGCAATGGAAACTCGCACTACACCGATTTCAGCGACACAAGCCGTGGATGGGAACAGCTATCGTGAAGAAATCCCATTCGGATTAGACGCTGGCTTTTATTACATCCAAGAACTCAAAGACTTTGAGCGTTACTGTTACAACCAGCTTCGCTATTCCACCTGTGACTCATGGGCTTCAGTAAACTGGACGCCGTGGAATAAAGAACGTAGTAAAGACTTTACTTCTAATGCGTTAGCGTTCATAGAAGAAGATTCTGCTGCTTATAAAAATGAATATAACAATGTTATCAACCAGCTTACCGAGGGTGGTGCAGCTGTCGGTAATCAGAGTAAAGTTAGCACAGAAAATACTTCTACATTAGAAACACGAAATACCGTAGTTGCACCAGTAGAGCCAAATATTCTTACTGGCGATAATGACGCAAGTGTTGTGCAAAGCCATGCTTGGAGCACAGACGGCATTTTTACTGTTGGCAGTGTTTCTCGAACAGCAAGCAATACCAATGGATCTCACCACACATCAAAAGCAGCGATTTGGGATCAAAGCGGAACCGTCAGTGAATTGGCTTGGCCTAGTGGCACATCTAAAGATGGAGAAAGGTTAGCTCAAGGGAGCATGCGTGACCTTGTCACTGATGGAACAACGGTCTATGGCGTAGGTTACAACACTTACAGTGATGATAACTACCTGAATGCGACTGTTTTTGTCGGAACTCTAGAAGCCGAAGGTAGCGTTGAAAACGCAACTTGGAAAAATAAAGTTGTTGTAGGAGCTAGACAGCGCGAAGGTGATGATACGGTTCATACAAACTCACGCTTAACCGACGTTAACTCTAATTTTGTTGCTATTGGTGAAGCGAAACGTTCGGGCGGATACTTAATGCCAACGGGCTCTGCTCCGAATCGTCTCTTTATCGTAGATGATGTTCGTAAGGATTCTATTAGCGCTTTTTACCCAACTACTGGCATTTTCTTTAGCGGTGCGGGCGGTAAGATGGGCGGTATCAACTCTTACAATGAAATCGTCGGGCAACTTGATGCGGAAACGACTCGTGAAGACGATGGCAAGCCACGTCGTAAGCGCGGTTTTATCTATCCATATAGCGTAGGTGGCGAGACTAGTGAACGTGCTGCAACATTATTCAATGGAAAAGCTTGGTTCCTAGACAGTTTGACTAATGGCGGTGATTACTCTGAACAAAACAATCAGTTCCGTATTATCGACGCAACTGATATCAATGATGCAGGTGTGATCTCTGGTACTGCTATGAAATGTGCAGGTGGTTATAGCACAACAGCAAACAATGCGACATGTAGCTCTGAAGAGCAAATTGTAGCAGTCAAACTAGTACCTATTGCTGACGCAACTAAGGACGACATCGTATCTCGAAGCATTGACTCAACGACGACAGAGCGTCAAGGTGCAGGCCTTGGTTGGTTAGCTTTGACCATGCTTGGATTGTTTGGGTTCCGTAGAAAATAGTTAAAAATCGTCAGTAATTTTTAAATCAAGCAGAGGCTCACACATTTGAGTCTCTGCTTTTTTTATGCCTTGAGAAATTGCCTACTTTGATCGATTCTTATAAGTGGAGTCATAAAAACTCCATCAAAGTTTCACAATAACAGCTGTACGTTAGTAAATGGACCTGTATGAGGAATTAACTATGAAGAGACAAAAGCGTGATCGCCTAGAACGAGCTCAATCTCAAGGCTACAAAGCTGGATTGAATGGAAGGTCTCAAGAGGCTTGCCCATATCAACAAGTTGATGCTCGGTCGTATTGGTTAGGTGGTTGGCGTGATGCCAGAGATGAAAGACAATCTGGTCTCTACAAATAAACTCTCCACATACAAAAAGAAGGATTCGAAAGGGCTCTACGGAGCCTTTTCTACATTATAGGGACATAGGGAAGTAGGTTAACACTCGATAACAAAAAGGCTCCTAAATAGGAGCCTTAATAAATCGATTAAAATCGTGATTAGAAGCTTGAAGTGTCTTGGAACAAGCCAACTTTCAAATCTTTTGCTACGTAGATTTCTTTGCCGTCCACACATACACGACCGTCGGCCAAACCCATCACAAGTTTACGGTTTACAACGCGTTTTATGTGGATTTCGTACGTCACTTTTTTCGCTGTTGGCAGGATCTGACCTGTAAACTTCACTTCGCCAACACCCAGAGCACGACCTTTTCCTTTGCCACCAACCCAGCCAAGGAAGAAACCAACAAGTTGCCACATCGCATCAAGGCCAAGACAACCCGGCATTACTGGGTCGCCAGGGAAGTGGCAGTCAAAGAACCACAAATCTGGAGTAATATCCAATTCCGCCAAGATCAAACCTTTACCAAAATCGCCTTCAGTCTCAGACATTTTAGTAACACGATCCATCATTAGCATGTTTGGCGCAGGAAGCTGAGGGTAACCAGGCCCAAACAGTTCGCCTTGGCTAGAAGCAAGTAGATCGTCACGGTTATAAGAATCACGTTTGTTTTGCATTATCAATTACTCCAATTTTTGATAGCTGCATCTTAGTGAACACGTGTACGCTAAACAACTCCGATCAGTACTAGACAAACCAGTTTTTGATGCGCTGCACAATTCCTTCTGGATGCTCATGTCTTTCAAAGTTTTCAATACGTTCCGCTATTTTGCCAATAATGCTATCGTCTTCACCTCTAAAAGGTTTATTCATTACAATCGGAATAGCTTCATCTACGGTAGAAACGGACCAAATATGGAACTCACCATTTTTAATGCTTTCTATTACATCTTTATGTAATGCAAGGTGTTTAAGGTTTGATTTTGGCATCACAACACCTTGATTTCCTGTAAAACCTTGATGTTTACAAACCTGATAAAAACCTTCAATTTTTTCGTTCAAGCCACCGACGGCTTGCACTCGACCAAACTGATCAACAGCCCCTGTAACCGCAACTTGTTGATTAATTGGAGATTCAGATAAAGCACTCACCAAGCAACAAAGTTCTGCAAGAGATGCGCTGTCACCATCAACTTCACTATAAGACTGTTCAAATACGATGGAGGCAGAGTAAGGCAGTGGTTCATCCAGTTTCAGAGCAGAGCTCAAGAAAGCTTGCATAATCATCATGCCTTTTGCATGTAGATTGCCTCCAAGCTCAGCTTTGCGCTCAACATCGGAAACATCGCCATCACCAAAATGAATTACACAAGATATTCGTGCAGGCTCACCATAGCTGACAGGGTGCCCAGCCATATCAATAACGGTTAGGCCATTGATTTGACCAACTTGTTCCCCAGTTGTCTCAATGATGACTTGGCCATCTAAAATATCGTACACGGCACGCTGAGGAAGGTAAGATTCTCGGTAATACTTGTCGTCAATCGCTTTATCTAACGACTTGTAATCTAATGCTCGGCCATCACTGAACTGGCTGGCAAGCGTTAGAAGTTGAGAGTGCCACATTACTCCTAAAGGCAGATAATGTTGATCTTCAGTAAATCTCATACCGGCCAGCAACAATCTTCTAAAACCACATTCGGTTAAGTGAGGCAGCTGATATTGAGAACATATCCAGTTCACCAAACCAAAGTAATCTGTCAAATTCTGCTCTGACAGATGAATATCTTCTTCAACTTCCGTATACATGGCAAAGCCAGAACAGAAGTCTTCATCGATGTATTCTAGCTCTGCTAACTGACTTCTTTCTCCTGTTACAATCAGTTTTACATCATAAGCTTTAGCTTGCGGTACTGAAGTAGGTAAACGAGTAGGGCTTAGGTTCAGTGGCTCGATAAGGTTTTGTTGAATTGCAGACTTTATATTTGGCCAAAGTCCTGGGTTAGCCAAAATTAGATTAGCCGGTACAATTAAGTAACCGCTATCTGCCTGTGAAATTAAGCCAGGTTGGAAGGCAATATCACCACTTAAATCGACACTGTAACGGTCAAATAAGCGTTTGGCATCAAGTGATTCCGACAAAACAATCGCAGCGTTAGACTGGCTCTGAAGAGCTTTACTGATGAACTCTCTATAGACAGAATTATCTACGCAGTTAATGAGTAGTACTCGCGTCAATCCAGAAATTTTTGAAAAACGAGATATCGTTGCCGACATTCTCGGTTGGAGCTCAGTAAAAGACTTCTTTGGTAACGAAGGTGCAGACTTTAAAAGTGCTTCGTACTGCTCAAGTGAAGGTGTTACGTCTTGCCAATTAAGTTGGTTCATTAAAATTCATCGTAATTCAATCTTGCCGACATTATAACGAAACGGACTATAACACCCTAGCACCAATTTGGTTTGCTCACGGCATTCAACTCTCAATGAACAATACTTAGACAAATGAGTGATCAACATCGATACTTCTAAGAGTTTTATTTGCCCAAGTAAACCATCTGGGTTACGCTGTCACTAGGTTATGTTTATGGGTCGGAACAAATGAAATATCAGCAGCTTGAGAATCTAGAATGTGGGTGGAAATGGAAGTATCTCATCAAAAAATGGAAAGATGGTGAAGCGATTACCCGACATATTGATACAAGCGAAGCAGATGCAGCGGTCGCAGAACTAAAACGCCTTGAACACGAGCCTACACTTGTCTTAGCTTGGATAGAAAACCACATGTCAGAAGAGTTAGATAATAAACTCAAGCAGGCTATCCGAGCGAAACGGAAACGTCACTTCAATGCAGAGCAAGTCCATACAAAGAAGAAATCCATTGATTTAGATTACCGAGTTTGGGAAAAGCTTTCTAGTAGAGCGAATGAACTTGGTTGTACGTTATCTGACGCAATTGAATATTTGCTTTCCGAAGCGTCGAGAAGTGAAAAAGCGAGTCAAAAAGTTACCTCAATTAAAGAGGATTTGAGTAAATTGCTATCTAGCTAGGATAGGGAGTGCCAAATGTTATATGTAATCTTAATTGCAGCCATCGTGATCTTTTGGTTGATCGCAGTCGATAGGCCGGTGTTAAAAGTAAAGTTCGATAATGGCCATATTAGTAACGTAAAAGGGCATCTACCTCCTTCTTTCAAACACAACTTACAGGATATTAGTGAGCATAACCCGTTTACTGGTGAAATGAAGGTGTATAGCCAACGAACAGGAATGCGCTTAAGCTTTTCCAAAGGCATTCCCAAAAAAGTTCAACAGAGGATTCGTAACGTTTTTCCGCACCAGGGCTTCAAAGCAAACAAAGGCAAGAAGCGCGCTTAATTACATATCAGTTACTTCATCATGTTAAATGGGACGCAATGTGGTGTCCCATTTTCGTATCTACAGAAAAATTACTTATCATCGAACAATCAACAACATAAACGGACCAAAACGATGAGATACGTTGTAACTTTAATGGTATTGATCTTTGCAAGTAATTCAGTTTTTGCTGACGATTCAGAAACGAACCTGTTGGCTAAAAAGATTAAGACTAAGCTTCAAAAGAAAGTAGACAATAAGTTTGATGGCTATCAAGGTTATTGTGACGTCATGATAGAAATGGAGCACAAAAGTAAAAACGCAGTAATAAAAAGAGTAACCAGCAGTGGTGACCAAAAAGTGTGTAGGTACGTTAAGTCCAACTTGAAGAAAGGAAAACGCTATCGTTACAAATACCCCGAAAAGTACATTCGCCTCCATATAACCACAGGCTTATAAATGTTTCAGAACGCAACTGAGCTCGTGATTTTTGGCAGATTTCGTTGCGGAGCGATTAGAGCGTTTAGCTGATTTTTGCTGTTGTACGAGGCGAGTATGAAAGGCTTTTTTGTTTGGTAGCGCTTAAGTTAGTAATCGTGATGCCATTGAATGGCAAATTCAGTGAGTTGGCCATCATCACCATACATAGATTGATTCAGGTGCTTACGGAAGAACACGCCAGTAAGTCGAGGACTAAGCGCGCATCAATTTTCAATAAGAGATTTGATTTGCTTCGTAAGCATAACCACAAACCAAACTAGCGATTGCAAGCCCACAGAAACCTCGGTTAAAGCTGTTAATCTTAGGATGACATTAAAGTAGCTAAAACCGGACATTATTGCTTTGAGTTTACACTCCCCTCAGTGCGCATTATATCTGCTTATGTTGAATGCGATTGCATATGCCAGTCCTATAAAATGTCTCTCTTTTGAGGGACTATTCAATGAAGTATCACGAAATGACTAAAAACTATATTTTTCGTGAATTTGAATGTGGTTTATCCGTCGAACAAGCTGCTGAACTTTGTTTAAAAACTGTGAGAACAGTCAAAGAATGGGATAAGGGAAAAACCATTCCTCCTGAGTGTAAACGGCTGATGAGAATGACAAAGGGAAGGGAGCTAAGCCCATCTGAACAATGGGAACATTTCAAAATGCATTACGATAGATTAGAACTTCCAACAGGGCAGCTGGTAACGGCTCAGCAGATTTTGACAGGAATAGCTTTGTTAGAAATTGGAGCATTAACTGATTTAGAGGCCGCAGGGCGAGTATTAAAATATGCTAGAGCACTAAAGAAAATGATGTAAAAAAGGCTCCGAAAGGAGCCTTAAAGTTAGGGATTTAAGCTTTGACTAACAGATGACGTTTGAGGGGGAGTGGAAGGTTGTGTATTAACTTTCACAGTAAGAAATATTGCACATGCGATAACTGTTGCCCAAATAACACCTCGAATAAATTCAAGCCCCATTTTTGCGTTCTTGTTAACTTTAATTAGCTGAACTTTTGTCTTATGCGCCTTCTTACGAACCTTATTTTCCTTATCTAGCTTTTTGTAAATCTCAAATGTGCTAATAATATGTCTATCTAAATAACGGAAAGAGCTTTTGTAAATGCTTAAACATCGATCAATAATAATTGAAGTGAATACCAATCCAACAAGCACGAAAAATGCACTTAAACTTTCGTTGATTTTCATAATTGTGGCCACAGCAACAAAAGCTCCTGGTATAGCAAGTGCTTTTGTTTGAGCCGAAGATGTGAGGTCGTTGATTTCACTTATGTAATCTAATTCCTTTTCATCAATCTCTTGAATCAGCTTATTTACGTTAAACTCGCTCAAAAACATATTGTGATGATCAATATAAGTTTTTTCGAGCAATAAAATTCGTTTTATTAACGAAATAACCACATTCTCAGTATCTGGAGAACTAGAAATCAAACTATCTAATGCTGACCTCAAACAGCTTTTACGCTCAGCGGCTTGAACATCACTGTCATTAGTAAATGCTTTTAGTCTAATGATTGCTTGATAGATATCTGTAAGCTTATCGTGTGGTAGCGCTTGAGTTAAATCTTCCCAACTAAACTCCAAGGATGTCTGAATTCTATTTACCGTATCATGAGATTTAACGAAAAATAGCATCTTACTGTAACCACACATAACTCCACTGTCTGGAAAGGCCTGATCACACAGTTTTGCTAACAATGAGATGTATTCTTCAAGAATATGCAATCTTTTATAATGAACAGAATCTTCTGATAGGACGATCAACCGTTTAATATTACTATCTAAAACTAAGTGACCTAGAGGAATATTTGCAGAAGATCGAAAATCCTTAAGTAAACTATCAAAACCATCAAAATATTTTTTATTACCTCCATGCCAATACACACTATCAGGCTTAAGGTCAAAGCTCTTTTGGTCTGCGGATAAACTAAATGTTTGGCTGCGTATACCAAAATCATCAACTGAGCGTTTAATTGCGTCAACGTCAGTGTCCTGATTTAAAGCAATAGTTAAACTTTTGCCATTTTTAGTAACTGGCAGATCCTTTACTAAGTCGAAAAAGTCTGTACTGTGAGAGTTCATATCTAATCGTTCTTCATTAGGGATTTTATGCGATCAATAAGATCTGAATCCGTAATTCTAAAAGAAAGGCGAGATTGAGTTTCATCAAACTCCACATCTTGTCCGTTATTGGCTGGGTAAATATCTTGACGCATAATCTTAGCAACAAGGCCTTGTTGTTTTGACGATAAATCTAACCACCGCTGATTCTCTGCTTGAGCACGTGTAGGCTCGATGAAATGATTAATTGGCAGTTCTCTGTTGTTTACGAAATCGGAAAAAGAGTCCATTGCTGGACTATTATATGGTAATGCTTCATTAACGACAGTTTCCACTTCATTTAAAGAGAAAGCAGAACGAGTTTTGTCATCTAGCACACAATCTATGAGCATCTCAAGTTTTGTGATCGCTGTAGACACAAAATTATCATTCAAATTGTGTTCGTTCTTAAAATCAAAAATCGACGTATAAACGTTTTCTAGCGACTGGCCATTGTCTACCTTTTCATCACAACCCATTGCTTTTCGGAAAAACTCAGCTGAAGAATTACCGATGATAAACTTCAAGTAAGGGTTGCTGTCTGGCACATTAGGAAAGCTATTAGAATATGCATCTAGATCGATCATAACAGCTTGCTTCAAAGCACTTAAGTTAATGTGAGTCGCTGACTTAGGATATAAACGTTCGTCCTCTGTAAAGTTAAAGCCTTCTTTTCTATCGACCATAACAATAAGCAATCGACCTTTGACTTGAGCTTCTGAACTCTTGTAGTGCATAAATACTAATGTAGAGCTTTTATAACTATGAAGGACATCAAAAATTTTGTCTTTTAGTGAAGACAACATAGCTGAAACCAACGTATTGAAACTTTCAACAGGAAACTCAGAATCGGTGTATTGAGTCAGGTGTTCAGTAATCTCACCAGAATCCTTATCGTAGTAACTATGGAATTTATTCTTACGTCTAAATTTTTGCTCAACATCTTTGATGAAATTGTATGAGACGCTGTCTGATTCGATAGGCCATGATTTGCCCTCTGTAACATCTAGACTAGACCCATTATCCGATTTTACGATTTCTACTGTTTTAGCATGTAACGCAACAATATCTGTTGTAACGGAGATAGTTTGAGGGACTGCCTTTTGACATTCAGGACATTCTTTTTCCGAAAGATTGAACTCAAGTGAGCAATTAGTACAAGTATGCATAAGCCTAAGTAAAGTGTTGTTATATCTTCCGAAATAATATCCGATTAACGCTTACAATCCAACATGATTCATATGTATTTATATGATTAAACGCTAAAGAATCTTAGTGGAATTTCTCCATTAATGCGGGTTAATAGAAATTTTAAAAGCTAATAACTCAAGCTATTGATATGCTACCATGCGCTCATTTTTTATGAGTAAGGAACGGAAAGTGACTGAATTACTGATACTTATATCCTTAGCGTGTATTGTGTATCTATTCACAAAGAAGGGTAAGAAACCTAAACGTAGGCTTAACGAATGGGAACAAGATGCAGCCGTTAGAAGACCGAACAGCGTGCATTCTTTTGAACCCAAAGTTGTAGAAAAGACCCCAAAGATAGTCGAAGTACCTTTACCGAAGATTGGCAATAAAACTAATTCTGTACCTCACAAGAAAAGTACATTCTTAGCCACCAAGACAGAGCGCCGATTCTATAAAGTGTTGCAGGAGCTTATACCTGATGAATACGTGATTCATAGTCAAGTTTCATTGATGGCATTGGTTCAACCGACCAATTTTAAAGATAACTCTCGAACTTGGGCTAAAAGAATGGACTATGTAATAACGGATAGAGACACAAAAGTCTTGGCGGTCATCGAGCTAGATGACTCATCTCATAGACAGAAGAAGAGACAAGAACGAGATATATACGTAAACAATGCACTTAACGGACACCATCCGTTGCTTCGGTTTGAAGCTAGAAGCTCTTATGACAAAACACATATCGCAACCGTATTAGAGCGTGACACGATAATAAAGTGTAGAGAATTGGAAAGCGTATTACAGTACAGCTAAAGCAGAGCCGAACAGCAATTGTTCGGCTTTCTTTTTAAATCAAAGTATCGTGGTTCTTATCGTTACTTTAAGTTCTTTATCTACCGTATTTGTCTTTTCTGACCGGAATAGAGCACCAAGCAAAGGCACATCCATCAAGACAGGCACACCGCTTACCGAGTCGCGCTGCTCCTGGGAAATCAAACCACCCAAAGAGATCGTTTGGCGGTCTTTGACCTTGACCACGGTTTGCAGTGTTCGCGTATTGGTAATGATGTCGGATGCGATAGAGGAATCTGTCACCGAGTCGGATTTTTGCATTATCTGAAGCACAACATGATCACCAATCACATGCGGTACTACCTCAAGTGACACGCCCACATCCTTACGCTCAATTTGCTGGACTCGATTACCGCCGTCAGTTACCTCAGACGAAGTGAGGAACGGCACGTTCTGACCCACCGTGATGTAGCCGCGCTCCCTGTCCATAATGAACATGTTTGGGCGTGATAAGAGCTTGGTATTCTGATTCTTTGATACAGCTTTGATAAGCGCATTGAAATCACCGCCCTCATAGAACAGCAGGTTATCAACGGCTTTCTTGATTGCGGTCGGTTGCGAAACAAAGCCTGCCTCACTCAATGCCAAGTCCATATTTACGCCGATTTCTTGAGAATCGCCGAGCTCAGTTTCGGTAATCACCGCCTCGATAAAGACTTGCTTTTGTGGTCTATCAATCCCTTTGATGAGCACATCAATGTGCTTCAATTGGTTCTCAGAGCCAGTCACGATAATGCTGTTTGTGGTCGGTAGCACCTCAACTTTGTAATTTTTAATCGCTTTGTTGTTCAGTGTTTGATTCTGCGTTGCGGCAAGCATCGAGGAAATCAAATCAACAACCTTGGTATTTCGAACATTCTCAAAGAAGTACAGCTTTACTTGAGAGGGTTCGAACGTCTCCACCTTGTTAGCGTCGGCAATGATGGTAAAAACGCCGTGGTCATGTGTAAGCTCGTAACCGTGCGCACGAAGTACCGAAAGGAAAAAGGCAGGATAGTCCTCATCTTTCAAATCCGGCGCGGTAAAGCTGACCTCACCAGTTACGCCATGACCAAGCACAACCGTGTTTCCAGTGTGAACCGAGAACCACGATGCAAAGTCTCCAATCGGTGTGTTTTTGGCTTCAAAGGGCGCAGAGGTGGCGGCAAAAGCAGGAGAGCCGAGTAGGGTGCACGCGAGCAGAAAGGCGGTAGTGCTGGATGTGGAAAAGTTGGAACAAGCCGTTGTTTGTTTCTCAACTTTACCACAGCGCATGATAAGTAATGAGCGCGCAAACAGTGAGCCTCCGGCGCAATAATATTCTTTTTGTTTTTTTGAAAGAAAAACTGTGAGTTTTGCGATTATCCATGACATAAAGCGCACCTTTTCCCTAGCACATGACTTTGAATGATTGACCGTTGCCACTCACCGTAATGGAGCAAGAGCCGTTAGATTGAGCCGTAAAGCCTTTTGCGTATAGTTGCGACGACGACAGACGTACATCGTCCTTAACCAACACAAAAGACGGGGCAACGTTTGGGGGATTCATTGACGATTCGATTCGATAGCCGTCGAGCAAGTCACTCAATGACTCGCGAGGCACCGCCGTTTGAGCCGTTTCGGGTTCCGTCGACATGTTCGGTGGTGTGCCAACTAAGGTGAACACCGCAAACGAGACGGCGACACCTGCCGCAAATACACTGAATCGAGAGTATTTACGGAGATAGATTTTCGTAATGCGCATGATATTTCTCAACGTATACGGGACAGTGTAACGTCCATGGGTATAGTAGGGCGGCAATACTGAATAAACGCCGTCCTCATAGTTGTTTCTAAACATCTGCTTAGTGTCGTAAGAACTGTATAAATCCGTACCCCAGAGCATCCATTTATCGACGGTGAGCGAGTTCGCGTTGTCACCATATTTCACAATGCCAACGTGCAACTTAGGCATTTTCAACTTGAGTTGACCGAGCGTCAGAACGGATACCGCAGTCGAGATAATAGGGACTTGAAGACGGTCTAAACGACGACAAAACACGGTGTGTTCAGCCAGTGCAAGACGCGCTTGTTTATCAACAATCGAAATGTCTTGAACGATGAAAATGACATCCCATCCAAGCTTTCGAATATGCAAAAGGTGATCAATTAACTTTTGGCGATTCTTGTCGTTCCACGTGCGCGAGTTAAACCACGTTCCGCACTCATCAAGTACAATCAAACCGTCTTTTTTGGTGTCATAGCTTTTGTTTGCCGAGCCAATCACCATCAAATCTTCTACCTGAGGCTTGTCCGGCAGACGGTAAAGGCGAGTGTTGCGCTTGTTGCGTCCAAGCATTTCTTTCAAGTTGATATCGAGGTTTGTCGCTACAGGCACACCGCGCATAAACGCCTCGCGAATCTTACCGACTGCCGTTAGCGTTTTGCCTGAGCCGAGCTTACCCGTGACAAAGTAGACCGATGCCATTACGCCGCCCTCACAATCGCGTAGAACTTCCACTCCCACACCCAACGCAGCAGACGCGCAGAGTAAATCGCACTCACACAAGGCACGGCGTTATTAGGGATGAACATACCCGCTGCTTGTGACCACATTGGAGGCGCAACATAAGACAGACCCGTTGCAAGGGTATAAATTGCTAAGGTGAGGGTTACGGTTAAACCGATTAGCAGCGTTAAAATGACCAAGTTAATCGTGACATTTCGTGCTTTCGCAATGAAGAACCAACCAAATAACGTGGTCGCTATCTGAGAGATAAAGGCAACCAGAGCAGGGAGGCGAAGCGCCGTCCCAATGGTACTGACAATTGGTAATAGCTGAATCATTAGTAATATCTCCCCGAACCTGGCTTGTTACTTGGTACAGGCGTGACCTCAGTCAGCAGGATTTCAACAAGCGTCTTAATCGTGTAGATGTAAATCAGAATTGAGATGATCATTTTGAGTTTCTGCGAAAACTCACAAGAAATAGAAGCGCGACCACCGCCAAGCGTAGGCAAGGATAGATTCATGCAGGGCGTAGGCTTAGGTAACACACTCAAAAACGAATCCGATATAGCATTAATATGCCCCTCAGACTCCGCCGTCAGATTCTTCTCAATCAAATCGTTTGCCGCATCGGTCACGGTCTTTTCATAGGAATTCATCGCACCGGACACGGCTTTATCCGCTTGAGTCAGCACATCACCGACATAATCCGAACCTAAACCATGAGGGTTTTCACAATAGTTATTTTCCTCGGTGGGCTCACAAGGCTTGAGGTCGTCGAGCTTGTCCGATAACTCCGCAAATCCATCAGCGTTAGTGGTTTGCAAATCATCGAGTCCCTTAACCACCTCACCAACAGAGTTGGTGTTTCGATTGACCGCCGTCGTGATGTCACCGTTAGTTTGCTGAATCAGCGCCTTAGTGTTTTCGTAAATCTTGTTGTCGTTGATTTGCTGCTTTTGAATCGCTTGGGTGTTAGTCACCATCGACGCATTGAGCGCAATGATTTGGTTTTGAATATCAGCGCTCGATTGATTGAGGTCGACGTTTAGTGCGTTAAGTGCCTTGTTCACATCCGAGTTAAGCCCTTTAATCGCACTGACAACGCCCTTATCGGTTGATTCATCCGTGTCAGGATCTTCAACATCTGGCACCCCCCCCGTATCTGGAGGATTAACCGTATTGGTGGAGTCGTCAGGCAGTACGCTAGGGTCTTCGATGTCGCCCGTAGGGTCGTCAGGGTCGTGAATTGGATCATCGGGAATAATAGGGGTGTCAGGACCATCTTTACCCCAAAACAGCGTACCACCATCACACTGATTACCAGTGAATTGAAACTTACCGTGACATCGCGTGTTTTGAGTGAACTCACCGGAGTCGACATCGGTACAAAGCGTAGTGTCATTTGGAATACGCTCAAGCTCACAACGGGTTGCGCCAAAATCGCCATAACATGCCCCCGTCACTTGCTCACCATAAACATAAGCCGACCAGTGAAGTGATTGTTTGTCATCAATGGATTGCTTGAACTGACAGGCATCCATACAAGTGCCGTCAGGGTTTTCGCCAAACTCACATGCAGGAACGATAGGCTCACAGGTGTAACCGTCACCATCTTCTATTCTTTCATGATCTGCTGGACACTTAGCGGTACGATGAAGAAACGTTGCAGCGTGATATCTCGGGTAACTGGGACTGGTTGTGTTACAAATAATCATTAAAGCGAACTTACTACTCTCTATAGAGCATGACTTTGTATAGAAGTCTTTGTAGTTAACAAACTTATTTTCATAACAAGAGACATACGAGTAAGGGTTAACTCTCTTACCCAAGGACAAGTTACAGTTAGGATAAGCGGCAACATCGCTAGCGCTGTAAGTAGGTTGAGCGGCGCTTACATTAAAAGCACTAAACAAAACACCCAGTAAAATAATCAGTGACGCTATGCTTTGTTTAATGTTCATTTGTAAATCTTCCTCGTGAAAAATAACGCCCCCATTCGGAGGCGTTGACCAATGGGTGTATAAAGCAACCGCTAGAATTACGTTGCTTTGTTTGCACCTTTCTTGAATAGCTTGATGCCGATGAAACCAACCGTTAGCGGAACAGCGATACCCCAAGTAGAGGTGAGCATGTCGGTAACGAAAGTCCCTAAACTAGTAAAGGCTTGCGCTGCCTGTTCCGGTAGTGCTGCATGTGCACCAGATGCCGCCATAAGAAGTGCACCACCAAATGTTGCACGTTTTACTGTTACTACTGCGCCAGCCTTAGCCATTGCTGCGCGTACTTTGCTTTGCTTTTCCATAGTCTTATTTCCTATGTTATGGTTTATGAAGAAGTTGAAACCTCAGCCGCTTTCTTGAATCCGAGAATGTGGAAACCAATCGAGAAGCCAAGGATAAATGCTGTTCCAAAACAGCCGAGCATGAACTCTGTTGACAGCATTTATCTTTGCCCTCCGACCACCCAACCGAGCGCAACTAACAAGAAGCAAATGCCTAAGAACACCATCAACTGAAAGTTATCGAGTCGAGCCATTAGCTCTGCAAATTGCGTCTCGGTCATGATTTAGCCCTTACTTTTCGTTAAGTTGAGGTAGGGCGTAGAGGTGGAAACCGTCGATAGAAACGTGTTTACCCTCATCGTTACCAAAGCTGAATTTCTTGTGTTCCACATCAAACATCATGCGATTGCCCACACAGCGCTTGAGCAGTTCGCCAGCTTTGCCGTTTTCCCAAAGCTCAGGAGAGACACGCACTTCAATGGTGTCTGTCGGGTTGGTCGTAATGAGACGCAGCTTGCCGTTTTGCTTTTGTTCGCCGTTACGGTCTGTTTTGGTTTCTTGAACGATGTCCGAAGCATCTAGAATTAAACCTTCCATTCTCATAGTGTTTTGCCCTTATTTTTACGTTGTTGGTTAGTTGAAAATTGAAATGACAGTTATTGACACAAGTCCAAGGGAAATTAATGCATCATGTCGGGCGGGGCTGCGCCCACCCAACACGACGCATTAATTTCCTGAGGGTCGGTGAGCAACAGCGCTTCCATTTCGTCATAGAGCGCTAGGTGTTTTTCGTATTGCTCGTAAAGGTCGTCATACATACGCTCGTATTCTTTTTCACGTTCTAGCGCGTCGAAGTAATCGACCACGTTAGACATGATGCCGTGTTGAGCACGGATGAATTGCTCTTTGTTCTCGGTCTTCCAAGTACGGAAGCGAGTCGCGATAAAAATCTTATGGAACATCAAGCCATTCAAACGCGCTTGAGCCATATCACCGTAGCGAGTCGATGAGTATTCACCGCCCGAAGCAATCAGTTTTTCGATAGAGGTTGAAACGGAGTATTCCGCTTTTACTGGTTGGTCTTTGCGCTTAACGAACACACCGCCCATTGCGTAACAAAACGCTTTCCAGTCGCCCTCATCAGCAGAGCGGCGAACCTTTTCTAATAGAAAGTGTTCGTCTTGAGATAAATCTGTAAACAAAGCATCGTCCTCTTTGAATTCATCACGAAGACGACGAAGCTCACGCCATACCGTGACAGATGGACCACCAATAAATTGAAATTGACGAATTTGATTCACACGCGCCCAAGTCACGACACGTTCTGCCGCATCTGAGCCAGACAAAGACGAACCTTTGTCAGAATCAATGTGTTGACCGTCGATGTTTTTGCTCAGGTACTTAGCGACATAACCAACGGCTGAACCTTGCGACCAGTCGATAACCTCCGCTTTGAAACGGGCTTTCTTTGCGCCTTTTTCGTTTGGCGAGTCAGCCATAGCAAGACGACGAAACTCAGACGTCACAAATTTGCGTGCGGATTTCTCCATGAACAGCAACAAGTGGTGATGCGGTGTGCCGTCTTGGTGAGGCTCGACAATGCGCATCCCGTAAACCTTGATTTTGCTCTTATCAATCGACTTACGAAGATTTGCCCAAACGCCCATTAGATAAGCGTGAGCCGCTTTCGCATCAGGCTTGCCAGCCTCAAGCCATTTCGGGTTGATGTCACCCTTAGAAACAGAGTGAAAACGAGACGGAGCAGTAACCGTGAAGAACACCGCATCGTGATTAGATTCTTGAGCGATTTCCTCAAAGCCACGCAGACGAACGAACATTTCCGCGCGGCGAATCTCAGCATTAGAGACCGACTTAGCGGATAGCTCACTGAGTGTGAAGTAGTTAGACGGGTCAGCCTCATCGTAAGCAATCGTGTTTTCTAGCGCGATACGGTTAGACGTATTGCGATCACGTTGACGACTTAGAGAAAAATCCGAGCAGTAAACTTGCTTACGACGTTGAACAAGCGCTAAATCACGCGCAACACATTCAACCTCGTAAGCACATTTACGGCGCAGTTGACGAACAAGCCAATGCTCATCAAGCGCACGGTTCACCAAAGCGAAAAGTTCACAATTGTTTTCTGCGTATTGAATTTGCTCAGGTGAGAATGCCAAGCCTAATGAATCAAGAAGCTGACACGCTTTATCAAAACGCGCTTGTGATTCTTCAAGCGGAATCGCACTTAACACGCGAGAAAAGTCGCGTGATTTGCTCTTGGCTAGGTTGGTAATTTGTTCATCCGACATCGCGTAGCTGTAGCCGTGCTCAGTCAAACGGTCGTGAGCGTCGTTAACTGCGCGAACGGCTTCCAGAGCGTTGCGTGTTTTCAGAATGTCGGTGTAAGCGCGTGTCATGTGTCGAGCGAAGTCGCCGTTACGGTGTAATGATTTCGGCAAGTCCAAACAAGGGTTAGAAGTAGGGCGCTCAATAAAATCTGACAGGTCGTGTGAGTAGATTGACGAACTCATTGCCGATTTCACTGCCGACGGAATGAAATCCTCAGGCGTTGTGAATCTGTGGTCGACGTACTCAAAACGATGGTCGAATAAGTTGTCAGGAATGTGCTCACATGAAGCCCAAGAATGGACAGGAACAAAATCAATCCATTCTTGTTTACCTGATGCCAAATCAATAACAAGTTCACGCATTATTGAGCCTCAACTGTTTTTGAAATAAGGGCGCGTTTTGGTGCGTCTTCAACGTAAACACGAAGCTCATCAACTTCGTTTTGTGTAAGCTTGCCGTCAGACATGAACCCGTTAAGCATTGGAATAGCGGATGGCTCTTTTTCAATCCAGATACGAACTTGAGCGTAAGTACTCGCAGGAGCATCGAAATTCGCGCGACCATAGAAAACAAACGCGATAGCTAGTAGCCCAGCTAACATACATAACAGTTCAAATGTTTTGTCGCGTTCCATAATCAACCACCTTGACTAGTTGAGAGAGCGACCGCCAAAGCCAAGCGCGAAAGCGTCAAGGGCAAACGCCCATAGCTAAGGCGGTCTGATACTGATTGAATAACCAAATTTGGTTAGTAGCGTAATCACCAAAAATGGTTAGCGCAAGACACCAAAAATGGTGATTGATCAGCTAAACTGACGGAAACGGAGGAAGCGGTATGTATCAGAACAAACTATTAGATGCCTACAAAAAGGCTCGAAGTTACGTACAAGACAAACAAATTGCAGCGGATATGAATGTGCCGCCGCAGAGAATCAGTGATTTCCGCAAAGGAAAGCGTTATATGACTGATACACAAGCAATTTTTCTTGCAGAGCAATCAGGTTTAGACCCTGAGATTGCATTGTTGGGTTGTCACGCTGATCGCAATGATAATCCGCAGATAAAAGCAGTATGGGAAGGAATTGCAAAAAAGTTTAATGGGCTTGGATTGTCAGGAATCTCAATGGCTTGCACTGGATTAGCCGTCGTGATTTCAAGTCCACAGGAACCACTATTACAGTGCGCATTATATGTGTTATGTTAAATTGCTTATTGCTGTACGCTAAATGTTGTCTGAGTATGCTCCTATTCCCCTGCAGATTTTAAATTTAAGGGCCTTACTGTGAGCATTAAACATAATCGTTATTTACCATAAAATACTTAATATAGATCTTAATAATCTATCGATTGTTAAGATCTATATTAACGCCTTTTTACTTATTGAAATGACTGTATAGCTTCAAAGATATCTTGTCTTCTAACTGGCTTGGAAATGAATCCGTCCATACCGGCATCCAGGCATTTATCTCTATCGCTTTCTAGCGCATGTGCAGTTAACGCTATAATTGGGGTCCTGAGACCTTTATCTCGAATAAGTCTTGTTGCGGTAATTCCATCCATCACTGGCATCGAGACATCCATGAGAATCAAATCGATTAAATCCTCATTCTCTTCTAAAAATGTTAATGCCTCTGCTCCATGGCTTGCGATATGAACATTATGGCCAAGCTTATTTAAGATAAGCTTTATTACGA
>WJXF01000034.1_pt1 | contig 65499 bp, 25 predicted proteins | sample 9263211 | NCBI WGS metagenome assembly WJXF01 (sample SAMN12697362, study PRJNA563984) | aquatic metagenome | isolation source: water sample from a prawn hatchery tank treated with erythromycin, plated on... | place: Australia | collected 2018-10-17
ACCAATGGCTTGGTAACCCGGAGTAAAGGTCGCCGCCGTTAAGCTTGGCTTCGCTCGGGTCATTTGCACCGTGCCTGTCGCTGGCGTCGCCACCGCATTCAGGTTGTTCTCTCCTGTCACCGTCACGGTAATTTGGCCGTCTTGCAGCGCACTCATGTCTAGGTTCACATTCCAGCTACCATCACCGGATACATTGACGGTCGTTGCTGGGGTTTTACCACCGTTCGTGTCGCTCGCTTGAACCGTTAACGACTCACCCGACGCAAAACGCGTACTGCTACCAATAACAGCCACCGCCGCTGCATCCGAAGCGTTCACCGTATTACCACCATTAATGCTACCAATCGCGATAGTAGGGGTGATCGGTAAAGCATGTGTGCTGTTGTCATCGCCTACATTACCCAGTGTATCGGTGTAGTTGCTCACCACGAGTCCCACACTGCGGTCACTGCTGCTCGGTACCGTCACGTTACCTGTCCATACTTTTTTGTCTGCCGTCGCCGCCAGTGAACTGATGGTCGTGCCCCCTAAAGTCGCGGTCGCAGACTGCAGCTCTTTATCAAACTCCAGTCTCACATCAACGCTTTGACCAATGGCTTGGTAACCCGGAGTAAAGGTCGCATTTGTAAGGGTTGGTAACACGCCTTCAACCCCCAGAAGCAAACTATCCCCTTTTCCGGGGATAGTGTTTAAGCTCTGGTAACTATTATCATCAACCCGTATCGTTATATTTTTGTTTTCGCCGACTGGACTTAAGTACTTAACCGTCCAAGTAATATTGTCAGCTGTCGCCCAAGTTTCTTGTTTAAGCTGACCAATACTTCCACTATCACTCGCAGTAAGCTTTACATCTGAGAAGTCAAAATCTTTGACTTCTTCAGAAAATTTAAACGTTAGAGTCGCCTCTTCCCCTCCCGCGAGAGGGGGAGTAGCTGATGTCGAGATTGCTAGTGTCGGGATTGTCGCTGCCTCAACTTTCGCGCCAATCGTACGTTCAGCGCTCTGATTTGCTAGATCAGTGGCGCTCACATTGAACGTATAACTCCCCGGCGCAAGAAGGTAGTGGAATACATAAGGATCCGACTCGTTAGTAGGCTTAGTGACTGATTGAGGGTTAAAGCGTCCGCTACCATTATCTGCAAATGAGCTGACCACATTTAAATTCTTGTCAGCGACATATGCTGTGACATCTAGCTGATATCTACCGTTATCAGGAACCTGGGATAGCTGCGTCGCGCTTGCTATCGAAACCGTTGGTAGCTCATGGTCAACAATGGTAGGAATGCCTGTATCATCGTAATTACCATTGAAGAGCTTGAAGCTCTTCACTTGCCTACCAATAGAATCCGTTACGGCTACCTTAAAGGTATAAGCAGCTTGATCATTAACAGTAAAGTTCATCGTGCCATTAGCACTTGATGAGTTAATGTTACCAGTATATTTCAAGCTGTCTCCAGTACTTGGAACTAGCTCTAAACTGTATTGAGAAGCCCTTAGACCTTCCTTATCAACTGTCGTAATAGTAAAACTCTGGCTGTTGTTTTTAAGTAATAGCTTGCCACCTTCTAATGAGGTAATGCCTTCAAAACTCACCGTAACTTCCGGCGTCTTAATATCGACAGTCTTAGAAGCTGAAGTGGTCAAGTTCACTTTATCAGTCGCATATATGCGCACTTGAATGCTATCAATACCTTCAAGCTGTGATTTATCTAACTCAAAGTAGTCCATATCCGTCAGTTTTTCTTCTTCAAATGAAGGATTAAGAACTTCGTACTTAACTTTGGCTAGGCCACTTACCTCATCTTTAATGTTAAATCTGAAACGGATTTTGTCGGACCCTGACTGAGTAATAAATACCTCTTCACCAATAGTAGGTGGTGATTGATCAACTTTGACATTGATACTATCACTACTTTTATTCGACCATACATCAATGGCAGAAATGCTAACCTTCAATGTTTTACCATCAGTATCTTTAGACAACTGGGTAGAGAACGTCGAGCAATCATAACCAGCCAAATCTCCAGTTCCGCATACCTTAAGATCAGAGAACATGTCATCGTTATCTCTCTTGTTATATGACGTACCGCCTACGTTAGCTGTTATATTATCTAACCTAGAATTGTCGTTGCGTTTAATTTTAAATGACACTCTAAGTTCTTGCTGCCCGTCAATTACCGAATCTGTCTGAGGACTTAGAATTTCAACAGTCGGATTAACTGTAGGGAGCAACAACGTCAAGCTATGGTCAGCAGCTACATTCCCCGCAATGTCGGTTAAGTTCTTAATTTTGTAGTCGTGACTAGAACTTAAACCATCAATAACATCACTGTACTTTTCAATGTAAGTACATGACGTCTTACCTTCTGTTTGCGTAGTACAGGTTTGAGGAGTAAAGGCCATATTTCCACGATTTCTAACTAGTTTAGGGTAAGCATCTTTATTAGAGGTGTTTACTCCAGATAACTTATCTTCAAAGTCTAACGAGAATTGAAGCGTTTTGTTTGTCCCATCCGGAGAGTCATCAGAAACTTCAGTACCAACAAATTGGTACGTATCACCATGCTTAACAACCGGCGCATCTGTATCGACCATATTAAAGCGGAATTTTTTTACTGTAGATTTATCATTGGTACCAATAGTTCTAGTTATCAGTACTACTGGGTCGGTCGACATACTGCGGTCACTTCTAACAGTACAAGAATAAGGTTCTTGAGGGTTATCAATAACACCCGAGTACGCGTAACTATCAGATGGTGCGTTATCCGAAGTGTAGTTTTCTCTCACCCAACACTCTAAAGTCTTAGCTTTCACTTCTCCAACAGAATTAAACGTTACCGATAACTCAGGGCCAGAGATATGACTTTGGAACGGATGTGGCGTTGCTATGGTAAGGTCAACACCTTGTCTTTGCACGCTCATCGTTTTTGTAAAGTCGTTAACTTTACGATCAGACTCCACGTTATATTTCACGTTATTGAAAACCTTAATTCTAAGGTCGTATCTTCCATCTTCTGGGAGGTCTGCAGGCGACAATTCAGCCTGGTACTTACCTTTCGAAATCTCTATGAACGCAAGATCAGAAGACTGTGGTTGAGCAGAGTGTTTATAAGTCGCCTCAATTTTATCAATACCACTTACGTCCTCTACTTCCATCGTCACGACAACTGGAGCGTCACGAGTAATTGCACCGTCAATATTCGTCTGATCATCTTTGTACGCTAACGCATAAGACTTAATACTAGGCATGTTGTTGTGAACTTTAACTTTAAAGTCAGACGTAGAAGTATTTCCTCGAACATCGTTACCTTTTAGACGTACCCAGTTATCACCATCTTTCAAGTCACCCAAAGGTAACTTCAGCGTCTCGCCGATTTTTGTACCTGTTTCAGTCTGAGGTGGGATATCTGTATAAGTCCAGTATTCCAAGCTCTCTTTGTTCACACCAGCCAATGAAGGTACACCTTCTTTATCAAGGTCTTCAGCAATCACGTCAAATACATATTTACCAAGGTAGTAAATATCCTCACGCTCTGGCTTATAGCCATGCAAAGATAACGTAGGGCCTTCTCTATCGAGTAATATTTTGCTTGGCTGAGACTCAGAGACAAAACCATATTCATCTGTCGCTTTTACAATCAGTTTGACTGATTTATCATCTGGGTCTAACTGAATTTGATCACTCTGATCAGTCCCAATAGACATTTCAAATGGCTGACTAGGGTTCTTAGGCTCAAGGGTATATAAGGCCGTATCTTTTCCATCCTGCCACAGAGAAACCGTTTTCACTTCTGAATCGTCGGTCACAGAACTGAATCTAATATTAAATTTACGACCCATTACATAGTTTTCTTTTGAGACTGCGTCGGCAATCCATGGGCTATCTAAAACAATATCTGGGCCTTTATTGTCGACTTTAAACTCAAACTCTCCTTCACTTGTACTCGCAGGGAAAGCGCTGTTCGCTGCGACCACCTTGAACGTATTTGTTTCCTTATAGTCGAAAGCCGTGGGAACCAACCGAACTCTAACGTCTGGCTGTGTTCCGAACAAATAAGGTTCATCACTGGTTGGAGGCTCAACCTCATAGTGCTTCAGGTTAACCAGCTTGCCAGCCCCCGTTTTCAGTAAAACGTCAACTTGCTTACCCGGACTTAATCCCCAGCTAATATCAGGCGTCCAAGCTGCATTTCCACCTAGACGATTGGAAATCACTTTTCCATTCACAACCGGTGCCTTCGAATCAATTAATACCTTAAACTTCGGCGCTGAAGAGGTCCCGTCAGTGACTTTATTACCAAGGTGGTCTTCAGCCGATACGGATACTAGCCATTCACCTTGACCTGGGTCGATGACTTTGCCTTGGTCTGCACAACGAGTACCGGTACAGAGTTTGACTTTAAAGAACTCATTCGTGTTGCTAGAAAACCGTTCGTGTGTGAAAGGGAGTTTCTCCCCGCTTAACTTTGAAAAAGTTAGTCCCCTTTGATCCAACTTATCACCGACTGTATCTTCGACCTTAAACGTCAACTCCTGTACGTAGCTTGCATTCAGATAGACTTCATCAGACTCAATGCCATTCGGTAATACATAACTCGCTTTAGGGTAGTCATTATCGACGTAGAGTGACTGTAAGTGAGGGACTTTACCATCATAACCATAGGCGTTACCTTGCAAGTCTTTTGCACTGGTTTCCAACGCAAATTCAACAATACCTGGTAAGTTAGTAGACTGTGTATTTAGAGTGAACCCATACTCTTTGCGATAGCTCGAACTCGCTCCGCCTTCTGTAATTTCAAGATCTAAATCAATTGGGGTATTTGGGTCACCTTGCTTGTACCATCTAGTGACAAACTTAGGTTGACTCCCGTCTTTTGTATCGATGCCAGAAGGGTCCTCCAGTATAATTTTTGATTCCAATTGGCCAGCAACATATCGCTTGTTTCCAACAGTAGTTTCTCTGCCACTTTGGATCACGATAGTCGGCTGAGGAGGAAGCTTATCAATACTTTCTCCTTCTTTATCAAAAATAGGAGTTCCATCCAAACTTGGGTTAGCTTTGGAAATGACATCAGCGTAGGCTTGCGCGACGTTAGACTCTATTCCATTGCTCGTCATAATATCGTAGTAATTTTGAGCCAAATGCTTTCGGTATGTATCAGGCCCAAACTTATAGAGATCAAGTACAATCTGGCGATTACCAGCACCCATGCCATTGGCTTTACCGTCATAGCTAAAGTCATCATAGACCGCTGACGAGAAGTCCACAGAATTGTATAACGGTGTTTGTTGTGCCAATTTCTCAAACCCTTCAACGAGGAAACGATGTAAGTAGTCATTGGAAGGGTTCTTAGGAATCGCATTAGCTAACATCTCATTAGTTGCATAGGGGGTAACCGTTGGATCAAACCCAAAAAACGAGTTGTTATAGCGACCCGCCAATGCTTCTTTTACATCATCCAAAATTTCAATGGCGCGTGCAGAAGTTTTTCCACCTGCTGCGAGCTTGTTCCACTGGTAGTCGAACAATCCCGTTTGATAAGTTGATAATTCTGTTAGATAAAATGTCTGCGAACCGTTGAGTTTAAAATATGCGCCAATGTTAGCGTTATTGAGTTTAACTTCCTGCTTTGCGCCTGGATCGTTTTTCCACTGATAGTAATGTGGCGCAGCGCCCTCAACACCGATGAGCCTTACTCGCATAAAGTCGTAATTGACTAGGTCAGTTGTCGCTTCACAAGAGGCGACATCAAGTTCTGTTTTCGTTTGACTAGTTTGAGTCGTACAACTTGCCAATGATGTAAATTCTCCAGATGGAGCTAGGCCCTCCAACTGTACGCGAGCTCCAATGAATGGCGTCACGACTTTCATCGTTGGCAAGTCAAAACTACTGCGAAAATAGATATTCAGCGGCTGGCTGTCGTTGCCAGCACCATCTTGCGTTTGAATGGTAATCATATGGCTGCTGTTTTCTGACGCGCTCTTAAAACTGGAGCCAAGTATTTCTCTCACGAATGGTACATAGTAGATCATTTCTTCTACTCGACCATTCTCTTTTACAATTGTCTCATGTGGAATATTGGCAGTGCCATCCGACGCTTTATTCTTGATTTGGTCTTTATACGTATAGTTGCCATCATTTTTGGCGCTTACATAGTATTTAACCGTTAAAGTTAAATCGTCTGCACTCGAACCTAGTACTGTACTGCTATTAATGTCGAACACTCTGACACGTAGATAAGGGATTTTGTTTTCTTTCAGCACACTAGGGTTAAAGTTCTTAAAGTCAGTATTAGGAATCGCCTTCTTTATGCCTTCGCTTGCATAGATATAATCGATCTTTAAGTAGTCTTGGCTGGTCTGAACATTATCTTGTGTATAAGTATCTTGATTATAAGGGCCTTCAACGGTGGTTCTTTCTCCAGATACATCGACATGAACAAAGTTCATAGGTGCACCTTCTGGAAACGAGAGATCTTGAGTCGGCTCTTGATCATCCTGACGTACCTCAAAAGGCTTGATTCCTACATTACCTCTTTGGTCTGTCGCGCGAACCTCAAACGAAGTGGATGATAGAAAATCTGAGGTTTTATAGTTGTTGCTAAATTCACAAGCCTTACCCGCACTGGCTGAAACACACTCCAATGCTGTTGGTAAACCTCCTTTAAACGACACCGTCACAGAAGCTAGCTCTTCAGGTGGCTCTTTCACAATACCTTTAAGTACGTAGTCGGTATCTTCCTTCTTGATGGTAGTACTTGAGGTAATTTCAATAACAGGCTCATTGTTATCCCATTTGAACGGAATTAAATGCCCAGTATCACTTCCGGCTACCAGTGCGTTGCCTAAAACATCTGATGTATAGGCAACCAAACGAGCACCCGTTATATTTGATAAACCTGTACTGCTATCAACATCAACACTATCAATAGCTGCGGTATCAATATTTACGTTGATTTTGGTTTCACGTAGGCCTGCTTTAAACTCATCAAAGACGATCGAGCAAAACTGACTTCCTGAAGATTGCAAGTCATCACATTGATATTCACTTGACCATGATCCATTCAGTTCATACTGAATATAAACTGACACATCCTTCACACCGACTTCGTCAGTTAAAGCGATAGCAACTTTATCTTTGCCTGCTAACACCTCACTTCCAACTCGGGTAGCACTTGGCGCAGTGGTATCTATCTGAGTTTCATCTCTAGGAGGGATTAGGCCACCGCTGTTTCCATTCGTACCCTGTCCATTCAACTGTTTACTAAATTCAACATAATCATCGCCAGATGTGCCAGATACATTCAGGTCTGGGTTATTCACTACAATTAAAACATGTTGGGAAAGCTCGTTTGTATACACATCACTAGTGATCTTTTTTTGACCAAACGTTGATTTCGTTAGCCCGCCTGTTATTGGGCTGATCTCTTCACCATTGAGCAAGCCGTCAGCAACTACATCTCTATATTGAATATCGGCAAGGTGCATGGAAGTATAGACATTGTCAGAGTTACCATGCTTTTTAATCATGTCGTAAGACAGTGACGAGTAGGCTGTAAGTAAAGCCCCGTACTGGTGTCCTGGAGTTGCGTACCCGCTTTGACCACCTTTGGTGATGTCAATCGGTAAGGTTTCATTGACATTAAAACCATACATTGTGTTCACACTTCCTATCGCGGAAGAAATTGCACTGGAACCTGCTTCACCTTTTGAGATTTTGTACTTTGCTAGACCCGCTGCTATGTTCGTCAATGGAGTGAGCATCAAGCTATGAGTCTTGCCTTCGCTATAATTGATTACTGCATCGAGCTTAAGAACATTGCCATTACTTACTGAAACTGTCTCTTTGGTCAATGGGTCGGTGTATCCTCCCCCTTCAGAGCGAACCAATAATGGACGAGACGATGCTTCAAATTCTAGTTTGTAGTTCCCCACAGAATCTGTGGTTGCACTCGCCAATTTTCTGCCTAGCTTCCCGTCGTCATATTCCCAAACGTTAACTGTTGCACCATAAACTGGAGCATCGAAAACATTTCCGTAAATGATTCCTGTTTCACGAGCGCGAGGGGTATTGTCGCTACCTCCATCACCACCGCCACCACAAGCGGTTAATATTAATGACGCGGCCAGAAGGCTAAGGTAGAGTTTCAGTATATTTTTAGTGAACATAATAGTTTGGCGAAGTGTATTTTTCCGCGATTATATTATCGTCAAAAAATATCTCAACGTGGCGAAAAAACCACTTTATCTGACAAAAAAACTACTTGAACAGTCAAATTCCACATCGCCACCCTGAATAATCCGGTACGTATAATTGTTTAATTAGTTAAAACACACTAATTATGGCTAGACGAGTGTAAAAAATTTTCAAAATATTATAATCCCTATCAACTCTTTCTTAATCCTCAGCCTCAGAATCAATGACTAGCTTAATACTTCGACAAAACAGTAATAATATTGCCTTGGCTCTTTTTGTCACCTCAGTAGCATTGGTTGTAGGTGTTTCCATTACACGATACGCGCTTAGTCCAGATTATGCTCTCGAGGCTCCTAGACACCTGACGGTTGCTGATGAGTACACAGACTCTCTCCCTCGCGCCCTGCCCAAAAGTGAGAGCATCATAACTGGTTCCATCGATTACTCATTTGTTAACTCAATATTAAACTCCGGACTATCAAACAAAGAAATAACCACGTTACTAAATTTAATTGGAGACCAGTTCGATATTATAGGCTCCGTAAAAAAAGGAGACCGATTTGCTATTAAGTTAAATAACAATAATCATAATGAAAGGTCAATCCGTTCTTTTTACTACAGTGGCAGTGAAAGTGATTTTTTTATTAGCACTAATAAAAACAACGAGGCATTGAATCAATTTGGAGAGAAGGTGGATAGTAAAAACACCTATAAATACCCTCTAAGTAACACCTATAAAGTAAGCTCAGAATTTAGTCTTAAGCGCCTCCACCCAATTACCAATCGAATTATGCCCCATTTAGGGACAGATTATGCTGTTCCTGTAGGGACTCCCATTCATAGTATTGCTGATGGACGTGTAATTAAGTCTCGATACAACCGCTTTGCAGGTCATTACATAAACATCCAACACTCGGATGGCGCAGTATCTAGATATCTTCATCTATCAAAACGATCAGTCCAAACAGGTGACCATGTTTCACAGGGACAAGAAATAGGGCGTTCAGGTAATAGTGGAAGAACAACAGGCCCACACTTGCATATTGAATTGATCCTCAATGGGAAACATGTCAACTTTGAGCGACATACTGCCCCCAATATTTATACAATAACCGACCCTAAAAAACTCATTGCAACACAGAAAGAACGCACTGAATTAATTCAAGCTCTGTCTCATACAAGACTTGGCCTCCCAAAATCTTAACTTCAGCAAGAAGGGCTCAATCTAGTGATAGAGTTCACGTTTTTTGCTACTATATCGAGGTTATTGATCAGAGAAGCAAGTAGATGGAATGTCGTTTAGGCTGCGGCGCATGCTGCATAGCCCCTAGTATTTCTTCACCTATACCCGGTATGCCTAAAGGAAAGCCCGCGGGACAACGCTGTATTCAGCTAAATGAAGATAATCTTTGCAAACTGTTTGGAAAACCAGAGCGGCCAAAGGTCTGCCATGAGTTTAAACCATGCCCAGTGGTGTGTGGTTCTTCGAATCAACAAGCATTAGATAACATTACAGAGCTTGAAACTCTAACCTGATAAGTAAAAATTATCATCGTTATAAGGCCTATTAATTAGTCCTCTAATTTAGCTCCAAAGATAATGTTTGCCTCATTTCTTTGGAGGTTAAAATGAAAAAACAGCTTAGCTTACTCGTGATTGCTAGCCTTTCTAGTTCGGTTTACGCCACTGAGTTCTTCATCGGTGCAGGTGGCGGCTACCAAGGAGTAAAGGGAGAAGTCAGCGATAGCGAGTTCGGCACGTTCAGCGATAACGCTAAGGGTGGCGCGTTCCACATAAGAGCCGGCTTATATTTAGAGGATAACCACCGATTTACTGCCACGATCAACCACATGGTTGACTCTTCGCTCTATCGTAACCGTCTAAATGAAGAACCTGAGCACGTGAGCTCAGGTGTCGATCTTGCTCAAACAGAATACCTGATTTCTTATGATTACCTTCATGCACTCACTTCAGATTTATCTTTGTTTGGGGGTGCTACGGTTGGTTTGGTTAACAACCGAGTTGAAATGTCGATTTATAATCGTGATACAGGGGATGGCGCTTCTCACAAAGCCAGTCATACTGACTTCACTTACGGTTTACAAGTTGGTGCGCAATACCAAATTCTTGATAATTTATCTGCTGATTTACAATACCGTCATATGTTTGAATCATACGACAACACCATTAACTGGGACAGTGGCGAAACAACCAAGGTTTCAATCCCATACAACAATCAAATAAGTCTCTCATTCGACTACCGTTTCTAACGGGTTAATTCTCACGAGCAATCTAGGGATGGATTGCTATCAAACATCGATTCCAATAAAAAACCGCAGTTTCCCGCGGTCTTATCATTTCATTAAGAAAGCTTCTGCCTACCAAGTAAAGAATGTGATAGCGTTGTGCCATCAACGAGCTCTAGCTCACCCCCGACAGGAACACCATGAGCAATACGGCTCGCTTGAACTTGATGCTCTCGGCAAAGCTCAGCAATATAATGGGCCGTTGCTTCACCCTCAACCGTCGGGTTAGTGGCAAGAATCACTTCACTGATATCTCCGCGACGAAGGCGGAAGTCCAGCGTATCTAAACCAATATCACTAGGACCAATCCCATCTAGTGGTGAAAGGTGTCCCATCAGCACGAAGTAACGACCGGAGAATTGGCCAGTTGCCTCAACCGCTGCGATATCCGCAGGGCTTTCAACCACACAAATCTGACCATTTTCCTGTCTTTTAGGATTAGTACAGATATGGCAAGTTTCTTCTTCAGTAAAAGTACGGCACTCGCTACAGTGACCAATTTCGGTCATCGCATGGCTTAACGAATCTGCGAGCTGCAAGCCGCCTTTTCTATCACGCTGTAACAAATGAAAGGCCATACGCTGCGCCGACTTGGGGCCAACCCCAGGCAGACAACGTAAGGCCTCCATCAATTGCTCCAGCATATGACTGGTGCGCATTAATTCTTACTCTATTAGAAAGGCATCTTCATGCCTGGTGGAAGTTGCATACCACCAGTTACACCAGCCATTTTCTCTTTTTGAGTTTCTTCAACACGACGTGCTGCGTCGTTGAAAGCTGCTGCAATAAGATCTTCAAGCATTTCTTTGTCGTCTTCCATTAGACTTTCATCAATGTCAACACGACGAACACTGTGACTACCAGTAATGGTTACTTTCACTAGGCCAGCACCAGACTCACCTGTTACTTCCATATTAGCGATTTCTTCTTGAAGCTTTTGCATGCGATCTTGCATTTGCTGGGCTTGCTTCATTAGATTGCCCATACCGCCTTTACCAAACATGTTTATCTCTCTGGTTAGTTAGCTTGTTTCGTTATTAGATGGGGCCCAATTAGTAAAACTCAACCCCGACAATTATATTGGTCTAACGCTCTCTTTATCGAGCTGAGCAGCAAAGCGCTTCTCGATAAACTGAACATTCTGGTCTTGCTCTAAGCTGGTGAAAGCTTGCTGTAAACGCCCTTGATAGAGCTTATCTCGCAGCTCCAATGGCGTTTCACCACTCTCTCCTACTTCGACACTTAGGTGACACTCTTCTCCGAGAACGCGATTGAGCTCCCCCAGCAGTTCACTTTGCGCTTTGTCTGTATTCAGATGCGCCTGTGTCGCTCTTAACGTCAATGAAATAGACGCGCCACTTTTCTCATAATATGAGTTTAGTGCAAGCTGCTCCGTTAGCTTCGCTGTTGTTAGCTGGCTAATCAGTTTCGCCCAATCATTTTTTTCTAAGCTCTCATCTACGAGCTTTTGCACCATTTCTGGTGTTTTCTCATGTTCTAACGCCTTTTTGAGTAACGTTGGCGTTAGCTCTATCGATTCTTTCTGAGTCTGAGGTAAGGTCGGTTTCCATTGATATGGTTCATCCTTAGCTGGCTCAGGTGCTGCATTGAAGTTGGATTGTGACAATGGCGACACCTGCGCTGATCCACCGTGTTTTTTTGCTACACGGTCTAAAACAGACTCTGGTTTTTCAGATGTCGCATTAGCCTTTTTTGGCGTATTACCTTGCCCAGGGTTTAACCCTTTTCTTTGCGAACGTAACTGATGACGTAGACCACTTAAAGGCGAAGAAGTTCGTTCACTCGGCTGCGATGATGGCTGACTTTGCGGCTGAGCTGCTGGCTGCCCCATATCTGGCTGAGGGGGAACAAACTGCTCACTTGGTGGCATGTATTGCTCAATCAGTGGCTCATCATATTGCGGCGGCTCGTAGCCATAATCCGCAACAGAAGGTACTGCGCTTGCAGTTGGATCAGGTTGAGAAGCCTGAGGTCGAGATTGAGGAATTGATGCCTTAGGCTGAGCACGCAGGGCTGGGTTGACCACAGGAACCGTGTTCACAGGTTTAGGTTCAACAGGAGCAGACGCTTCAACTTGAGTGCTAATGGCATTCGCTTGCGGCTGGGAAACAGGTCTAAACGCCATCATACGCAAGATAACCATCTCTAACCCCACTCTTTCAGAAGGAGATAGAGGGAGATCTTGTCGTCCCTTTAACGCAATTTGGTAATAAAGCTGAACATCTTGTGGGCTTAATGCACGCGCAAGCAGCTCAACTTTTTCCGCATCGGGCTGGTTTTGGTCTAATGTCGCAGGCAGTGCCTGATACATAGCAAGTCTATGCAGTTGTGTCGCTAACTGTTGGAGCAGACCTTCCCACTCGACACCATTTTGAGCGAGAGTTGCGATACACTCCATCGCCGTTTGTGGCTGCTTAGAACTGATAGCTTCAAGTAGGTGTAAAGCTTGATCGGTATCTAAGGTTCCGAGCATATGTGCGACGCTGTCCGTCAGAACTTGACCATTCCCTAGGGCAATCGCTTGGTCAGACAGGCTTAGCGCATCACGCATACTGCCATCAGCCGCATGTGCGATCATACCTAATGCTCTCACTTCAGCATTAACGCTCTCGTGCTGAAGGATGTGATCAAGCTGCTCATGAATATTATCGACGCTGATTGGTTTCAGATGGAACTGAAGACAGCGAGATAAAATAGTCACGGGAAGTTTTTGTGGGTCTGTGGTTGCCAGTAAGAATTTCACATACTCAGGTGGCTCTTCCAAAGTTTTCAACAAGGCGTTGAAACTATGGCGAGAGAGCATGTGAACTTCATCGATCAGATAGACCTTGAATCGACCACGTGCAGGTTTGTACTGCACGTTATCGAGAAGTTCACGAGTGTCTTCAACCTTAGTTCGAGATGCTGCATCGATCTCTAGTAAGTCAACAAAACGACCCTCATCGATCTCTTTACAGGTATCACAGACCCCACAAGGTGATGCGGTAATGCCGGTTTCACAATTCAAACCTTTGGCGAACAGACGTCCGATAGTGGTTTTACCCACACCGCGAGTGCCGCTAAACAAGTACGCATGATGAAGACGATTTTGCGCCAACGCATTTTCAAGCGCGGTGAGAACATGGGCTTGACCAACCACTTCGTTAAATTTGGTTGGTCGCCACTTTCGCGCTAAGGCAAGATAACTCATGAAACGATACCTATAAATAACCTACCCGATTAGTGACCTTCAAATTCACAGATGCTGTAAACGTTAAGGCCTAGGCCTTCAAGACGTTTATCACCACCAATCTCAGGCAGGTTGATAACGAAAGCAGCGTGCTCAACTTCACCGCCAAGCTGGCGAATCAGCTTTGTAGTCGCTTCAATCGTACCGCCTGTAGCAAGTAAGTCATCAACTACAAGAACTTTGTCACCTTCACTGATCGCGTCAACGTGGATTTCAAGCGTGTCTGTGCCGTACTCTAGCTCATAAGACTGAGCAACAGTCGCACGTGGTAGCTTGCCTGGTTTACGTACTGGTACAAAACCAAGACCAAGCTCTAAAGCCAATGGCGCGCCAAATAGAAAACCGCGAGCTTCAGTACCAACGATTTTGGTAAAGCCCATATCTTTGTACTTATCAACTAACAGCTGAATCGTAGCCTGATAAGCCGCTGCGTCTTCCATTAGGCTTGTTACATCACGAAATAGAATGCCTGGCTTAGGGTAATCTGGGATGCTTTTAATGCTTGATTTGATCTGTGAGATTGTTTCAGTAGTCATAATTCATTCTTAGATTGGCTAGTTGGCGCATTTTTCCAAACACTGACCATTTGCTAGCGTAATTCTGAGCACAACCTAACCTCTGGAAATGACTAACGTAACTGCCGCGGTTTATTGTGCCTAAAAAACAAACGCCCACTTCAAAAGCGGGCACACTTCTTCACAATCTTAGTGATTTTCTTCTCTATCGGCAAGGTACTCAGTCACAGGCAGACGAATAAACCAACTGAGTAAAATGATGAGCATCAATACAAGGGCAATCTTTAACCAGAAGTGCGGTACGACCCAAATTGAAAAAGCAAAACTGATGATTATGCATATCACACCACGCTTTTTAACCTTAGCGGTCACAGCGCCATTTTGATGCCAATTCGTCAGAATAGGACCAAATGTTTTGTGCTGATGCAGCCAACGATGAAACTTGGGGCTACTGCGCATAAAACAAGCGCTAGCAAGAAGAATAAACGGAGTGGTCGGTAGGAGTGGTAAAAAAATACCTATAAAGCCCAGAATTAGGCTGAGCACACCAACAAAATTAAGAAAGAGTCTGCGAATTAAGATGGTATGCTCCGAACGCTATTTAGAAGCCCGCATATCCATTAAGCACGCGAATCCAAGTCAAGGTTGCTGGTAGCGTTGGGATAAGCAGTACTGCTATGAATCCAAGAAAGTAGTAAATATTATAAGGTTCTTTAAAATCTTTGTCTGCCATGAGCTTGCTTCTCTAATTATAGGTGTTGACTTTACTCCCATGAGATTAATCAAATGTTAATAACTTGGGTTGTTTTTGTTTTATGGCGGACTATACCCTAATCGTTAGTCGACAAACACCGACTAACAAAAGGGTTATTTGAAATGTGTCTGTTGAGCCTTATACCCACCATCGGGATGAGTCATGCTCAGCTAATGATTCTAGCTATTGTGGCTAGGCGTTGCTGCCACGATAAATATCTAAGCTAAAACTGCTTGAGCCCAAACGACTTAGCGTTAACTGGCAAGCTGACTGAATGGGCAAGTCAGTGGTAATAAAGTTTTTAACGCAATTTTCTCCTAGCATAACCCCTGCCGGAATGTGCTGAGAAAAATACCCGTTAGCCCACTGAGCATCTAATCCTGCAGGGAGAAGTGATAACGTCCCCTCTGATAAATCAGCGATACCAAATATGGCCTTAACAGGTGTACTGCAATCAGAGCACTTAATCCCCTTCTCAAGCAAGCTTGCTATGTCTTTAAGATCAGCATTAAAGCACTTGAGGTTACGTAGATAATCATGGAAAAGTGCCCGAACCAGTAGGGTGGTGGCCGCTCCATGCTGCCCTTCACTGTCAGAATCAACGAGATAAAAAGCAAACTGCCCGTTAATGAGCCATGCGTAATCAAAGACAAGTGGCATCACATCCGTTGACTGGAGCAAACGATAGCTGCATTTCCAATCGCCTTGAGAAGTATCTTTGTCTGGTAACAGAGCATGTAGCAAATCTTTAGCCGCGCTTGGATTTTCGTCAAGGTACTCTAAATGCCAATGCAACTCTTGCTCTTCTGGCATATCACCGCTATCGACTCTAAACCATTGGCTGGAAAAATCACGTTGATCGCTTAAATGGTTATCCGAGTCATCAAGAGTATTTTCAATAGCGCACGCTAGGTGCTCATGATTACTGATTGGTTTAGGCAGAAAGTCTTTAATACCAAAACGTAGCGCTTTCGCCACATCTGAAATTTCATCGGTGGCAGATACAACGATTAGCGGCAATGAGGGATATTCGAGGCTCACCTCTTCAACAAACTCGATACCATCTAAAATAGGCATCGACAGATCACACAGAATCAAATCCGGTTCATTTGAACGCAGTTTTTGCAACCCATCGAGTCCATTCTCCGCCTCTACAACCTTGTAGCCTTGGGATTCTAGGAAGCCGAGTGTGATGCGGCGGAAGATAGGATCGTCATCCACCAGCATGATCACCTTTTGCCCAGCGGCGACAGGCACAGCCGCACTGGTTCCAACTTCAACTGTTTTATGCATAAATCTTTGCCTCACACAAACTAATGTTACTGCTCTTTATTGTTATTGTTGTATTTAGTTCTACACACTCCTTAAAAAGTAGTCTCGAACTGCGATTTATACAAATCTTCCACTTTGAAGCCTTGTTGCATACTATATGTATGGAATAGCAAATATCGATAAACTTGTTGATGTGACTCAAACTTTGACGTTTGATATACATATAAATTAACCAAATTCGTAAAAATGTGTGTCTGATACAATGAAATTAGATGATCTAAACCTATTTAGACTGGTAGTCGAAAACGGGAGTTATACCGCAACTTCTCGTAAAACGATGATTCCTGTAGCGACAATAACGCGACGTATTCAGGCTCTAGAAGATTCTTTGAACCTACGCCTTCTCAATCGCCATGCTCGTAAACTTTCCCTTACAGAAGCAGGTGAACGTTTTTACAATGAATGTTCTCCTCTGCTTAGTCGCTTAGCTTCAGCTGCAGAGGAGTTAACCGATGAGTGCCGTGGTGCTGCAGGTAAAATTCGTATTACCGCACCTTCAAACCTGACTAAGCGCATGATGATGCCTATGTACAACGCCTTTATGGCTAAGTACCCAGACATCAATATTGAGCTAACGACCAGCAACCACGCCGATCAGTTGGACCCAACTGAGTGGGATGTCATTTTTCGCGTTGGTCCGCAGCGTGACTCAAGTCTCATCGCGCGTAAAATCAGTTCAGTGGCTGATATTCTGGTCGCTAGCCCTGAATATCTGAAGTTAAATCCAGAACCCAAGCACGCAGAAGATCTGCATCACCACTCTTTGCTTAAAGGATCGCCACTACTTAAATGGCAGCTGTCGAACAATAGCGGTGAAACCGTGATCAATAACGATAAAGGTCGCTTTCAAGCCAATACCCTAGACGTGGTAAGAAGCTCTTGTTCTTCTGGTTTAGGTATCACTCTTATGCCTGATGTCATGCTGAGGGAGTACATTGAGGATGGTAGCTTAGTACGCGTACTTGAAGACTGGAGTGCTAACCCACGCGATATCTATATGCTCTATAACCATAAAGATCATCTACCAGAAAAAGTCCGTTTGTTTATTGATTTTGTTATTGCTTACAATCTTCACTAGGGCCTGTTGACCTAATCAAGCGCCAAAAGTAAAAAAGCTTGGTAATCACCAAGCTTTTTTTAATTCTTACAGATACTCGACGAACTTACTCAAATCCCGCTCTGGTACTTTCATTGGTGTGCAACCTGGCGTACCAAGATAAAGGAAACCAACAATTTCATCGTCACCTTCGAGATTAAACGCTTGGTGCACTTCTTGGTGGAACATCCACTTGCCCGAACGCCAGAATCCCTGAAAACCTTGAGCAACCGCTGCCATCTGCATCGCTTGAACCGCGCAACCTGCTGAAAGGTATTGCTCTAGCGCCGGCACTTTCTCATGTTCGGTCACTTTAGCAATAACAGTAATCACCATTGGGGCACGAAACGGCGCATTTTTCACCTTGTCCACAACGGCTTGTTCACTGTCCTCAGCTTGTGCTGCTTTGACTAGAATGTCAGACAATTTGTTGAGCCCCTCACCTTGCGCAATAACAAAGCGCCACGGTGTCAAACCAGCATGATCTGGCGCTCTTAGTCCTGCGCGAATAATGTTTTCCAGCGCTTTTCCTTCTGGAGCAGGCTCAGACAACTTTGCGATTGAGCGACGGTTCAACAATAAATCTAGAGCATCCATGAGACTTCCTTTTTAGTTTCTTGTTTTTCTTGATAATAACGCCCATAAACGAAAAAGGCGAACCCATTGGTTCGCCTTAGTAGAGCTTTGGTTTTAACCGTAGAACTTAGCACCAATGCCTGCTCGCGTGAGTAGTCCATCACATGGAGCAAATCGATCGCCATATTTCTGCGCATGTTCGTTCATGATTTCCACCAATTTTTCGATTCCAATTTGATCCATATAACGGAATGGACCACCTAGGAATGGAGGGAAGCCGATACCGAAAATAGCACCAATATCACCATCTCTTGGGCTGCGAATGATGCCTTCGTCTAAACATCGAACCGCTTCATTGAGCATTGGTAGAACACAACGCATAGCGATGTCTTTCTCAGCAAGCTTAGATTCTGGGCTCAAGCTCAGTAACTTATACACTGACTTGTCGACTTCTTTCTTTTTGCCTTTGTAGGTATAGAAGCCTTTACCGCTCTTACGCCCTTTACGGTCATCGTTAAGCAGCTTGTCAAACACGTCAGGCCCTTGGAAACGTTCACCAAGCTCAGCAACCAAGATAGGCATAATTTTGGCACCAATATCAACGCCTACTTCATCAAGCAAGGTGATTGGCCCAACAGGGAAGCCAAAATTAAGCAACGCGGTGTCAAGCTGTTCGATTGGCTCTCCGGTCAACAGAACTTGCGCCGCTTCATTCATGTAAGGCGCTAAGATTCGGTTTACGTAGAAGCCAGCACAATCTTTAACCACAATTGGGGTTTTGCCTTGCTTACGCGCAAATTCCACTACTGTTGAAATCGTTTCATCTGAAGTGCCTTGATGAGGAATGACCTCAACCAATGGCATTTTCTCTACTGGACTGAAATAGTGCAAGCCGACGACGTTTTCCGGGCGCTCCGCTTTCTCTGCAATCTGCTGGATTGGCAAAGACGAAGTATTGGTCGCGAAAATGGTGCTATCTTTGGCGTTACTCTCGATATCTGCCACCATTTGTTGCTTAAGGTTGAGATCTTCGAATACCGCTTCAATAACAATATCGGTGTGATTAAAGCGAGTAAAATCGGTCCCACCAGAAAGCTGCAACATTTTGCTTTGTAATTGTGCTTTGGAGATGATTCGACGTTTTCTTTGCTTCTCAAACAGTTTGTAATTGTATTTGAGCGCATTAAGTACACCGTCGTTGGACACATCTTTGATTCGAACAGGCACCTTTGCTTTAGCCACGCTTACGTGACTGATCCCTGCGCCCATAAGGCCGCCACCTAGAACCGCGGCTCTTGCAATAGGCTTAGGTTGAGCATCACTGCCGTGCTCTTTTTTCATCTCTGTGGTTGCAAAGAAGATCGAACGTAGCGCTTTTGACTCGGAGGTCATCACTAGCTCACCAAAACGCTCAGCTTCTTTCTTCTGGCCTTTTTCAAAGCCCTTTTCGAGTCCAAAGCGAATCGCTTCTAAAATGGCGTCAGCTGCTGGGTAGTTTCCACGAGTTTTTTCATTTGTCTTTTTAGCGGCTTGCTCAAAAATCACTTTGCGGCCTAAGCCAGTATTTGAGATTAGCTTCTCTTTGGTTGAGACCTTACGTTTCGCTTTTTTCTTACCCGCATGTTTTTCGACAAAGCTTTTCGCAACATCAAGCAGAACCGTGTGAGGAACGACCGCATCTGCCACACCCAGTTTTTTCGCTTTCTTTGCTCGAAGCTGTTTGCCAGTAAGAATCATATCTAGTGATGGCAACAAACCAATCAAACGAGGCAGTCGCTGAGTACCGCCCGAGCCAGGCAATAGGCCGAGCTGTACTTCTGGCAAACCTAAACGGGTTTTGTCCGAATCAGTACACACACGGTAATCACAAGCCAATGCGAGCTCTAGTCCACCTCCTAAACAAGGTCCGTGAATAGCAGCCACCACCGGATAAGGCAAATCTGAAAGCTGCTGGAACATTTGCTGACCTTTTTCTGCCAATGCTTGTGCTTCCTTAGCACTGGTACAAGCATCAAGCATACGTACGTCGGCACCCGCAATGAAGTTATCTGGTTTCAACGAATGAACCACCAAACCTTTAATTGCCGCACCTTTCTCCGCAAGTTGAGCGAAGATCGATTCCATTTCTTCAGCAAAAGCGGCTTGAAGGGTATTCATCTTCTCGCCTGGAACATCAATAGAGAGCCAAGCGATATCTTGATCATCAATAGATAAGTTAAATGCAGTTTTGTCGCTCATTACTCTACCTCCAGTACCATAGCTGCGCCTAAACCGCCTGCGGCACAGGCTGTATTCAATGCTAAACCACCACCTCTTCGTTGCAGTTCACGCAACGTTTGAGTGATCATGCGCGCACCTGTCGCAGCAAATGGGTGACCGTACGCAATCGAACCACCTAACACATTGAATTTATCCATATCAATTTCGCCAATCGCTTTGGAGCGACCAAGCTTTTCTTGGGCAAACTTGTTGCTTGCGAACATCTTAACGTTTGAAAGCGCCTGTGCCGCAAAGGCTTCATGCATGTCGATTAACGTCAGATCTGATAGCTCAATCCCCGCGCGTTCGAGCGCCATCGGTGTCGCGTAAGAAGGCCCCATAAGCATGTCCTTCTCTACACCAATTGCAGAGAAAGCGTAAGAGCGAATGTAACCCATGATATCTAATCCCAGCTCCTTCGCTTTGCCTTCGCGCATCAACATGATTGCCGCAGCACCATCGGTAAGAGGCGTACTGTTGGCCGCGGTTACACTGCCGTACTGGCGGTCAAATGCAGGACGAAGTTTCGCGTAACCCTCAATCGTCGAATCTTCACGAATATTGTTATCTTTAGCGATCCACTTCTTATAAGGTTCAGGGAATGCCGTCATCACTTCCCCTTCTATCTTGCCATCATTCCAAGCTTGAGCCGCAAGCGTGTGAGAACGGTGAGCAAGTTCATCTTGCGCCTGACGAGTTATGCCATGCGATTTCGCCATTTGCTCCGCCGTTTGACCCATTGATAAGCCAGTAGAATACTCAGCGACTGCAGGCGGTACTGGCATCAAATCTTTCAATGACAGAGTTTTAAGAATAATGAGCTTTTGACTGAGCGTCTTGGTTTTACTCAGTGCTAGCAGGTTTGCCGCTAGTTTCTTCGAAACACCAATTGGCAGAACAGAAGAGGAGTCCGCGCCACCAGCAATACCCACATCAATGGTTCCCGCCATAATGCTTTCGGCAACGTTTACGGCTGATTGGAAGCTCGTCGCACAAGCACGAGTCACGCTGTAGGCATCGGTATTAATGTCCATCCCCGTTCCAAGCACGATCTCACGTGCAATGTTTGGTGCTTCAGGCATTTGTACAACCTGACCAAACACTACCTGCTCAATGAGTTTTGGATCGATTTCAGTGCGAGCAAGCATATCGCTCACGACCATTTTTCCGAGGTCTACCGCCGGGACTTGACTAAATTCTGTACTTTGACGTGCAAACGGTGTTCGCAATCCTGCGACAATCGCTACACGTTCTCCTGAGCGAGTTTTCACTTCCTGCTTGCCCATTGTTGCTCCTTAATAAATAGAGGTCTGACCAGAATCATTGTAACGAGAATGTTAATTCAATCAAACGGTCGTTTGAATAAACGTGACTTACGACAGATTACGCTGCTTATCAGCCAATGGCGATAAATAACACTGGACTAAGAGATAACTTGATAAAATAGGTGTAACTTATAGGTAGAATGGTTGTCGTACAGATTGCTGGCAAAAAAAAACCACACAAGACTGTGTGGTTGGAATATATAAAGCAATTAACTTACGCCAATTGAAATAATCAGTTTCCTGATTAGGAGAAAGTAAAGTCAGCCTTCAAAAGGAAGTGTCATCTTGCTCAACTTGTCAGTGTAAACACCGACTAGATGACAGGTGTTACTATAACCTTTCGAGTGTGCCAGATTTTGAAATAGATCAATTTTAAGTGGAAAACTAGCTAACAGATGCTGTTATATTTCACTTCACCTATTCACAACATCAATTACTGCGCTTTTATTGCGGCGTCTAATCAAGCAATAACTTTAGCTTGCTAAGTAATGAATATGTACCACTGCCCTGCTAGTCGCAGTGACAACAACAATAAAATCACAGAGCAACGAGGGAGGCTCCTGTGTCAATCATCAACTTTTTTGGAAAGAAAAAGTCCAATGATCCGGTCAACTCGGATATGGACAGACAAAGAAAATACGAAGCGCTCGTCAGGGCCTATCACAGAGACTTATACAGGTACGCCTATTGGTTGTGTAAAGATCCAACCATTGCAGAAGATCTGGTACAAGAAACTTGCCTGCGTGCATGGAAGTCTCTCGATAGCTTACAAGACGAAAAAGCGGCTAAATCTTGGCTTATCACGATATTAAGACGAGAAAACGCGCGCCGTTTTGAGCGCAAACAATTTGACCTGGTAGATATCGACGACCATGGCAACGATGCTAAGGTTTCAGACGATCCTCACCATCAAACTCAGTGGGTTCAAGCTCAGATAATGAAGCTTGAGGAGGATTATCGAGAGCCACTGTTCCTCCAAGTTGTGGGGGGATTCAGCGGCGAAGAAATCGGTGAGATACTCGGTCTTAATAAAAATACGGTGATGACTCGGCTGTTTAGAGCGAGGAACCAGTTAAAAGAGATGTTAGATTCAGAGAATACACATAGGGGGCAGCAAAATGGATGAACTAGAATTTCGCCGACGCATCATGTCCGATCCTAAACACAGAGATAGTGAGATATGTGCGGCAATAAAAGAAAGTGAGCAAAACGCACAGTTCGCTGATGAAGTCCTCGATCTCGACAAACAGATTGCAAAAGCTATGGCAGTCGACGTACCTGAAGATCTGGCTGATAAGATTTTGTTTCATCAGACGTCTGTCACCAGAGATAACGTTGTGCGACCAAACTTTGCTCGCAAGGCGATGGCAATGGCAGCTTCGGTAGCATTTGTGGCAGGTTTGTTGGTTGGCCAGCTAAATTGGAGTAATCTGGTTGTCTCTCCAGCGCAAGCGAGCTTAGCAACAACGGCGCTTCAGCATGTCGTTGATGAGAAGCCATTTATCCAAAATCTTGATGAGCAGGTCAAATCATCACAAATCAACGCCAAGATGATGCCTTTTGACCACCAACTATCTGAAACCTTTCCGTACCATGTGTATTACCTAAACCACTGCGGCTTTGGTAAATCCAACGCGCTACATATGGTATTCAGAGGGGAAAAAGGCAAAGTCACGTTGTTCTTAACCGGGATTCCATCTAGCCAAGCGGTCGACTTCAATGAAGACGGTATGGCTGGGGTTGTGGAGCCAATGGGAGACACCAGTATGATCATTGTCGGTGATGAAGGTGAAGATGTGGCTAAGATCGCTGAAAGCATATCTAAAATCATCAAACCAATGATTTAACAAAGTGGCAACATTTTGTGACCCACGTCATGGCTTGGACATCCTGTTCAAGCCATTTTTTTAGCACAAAATTAGAGTGAAGACTCTAAAAAGACGTTTTTTGCAGCACTTTCTTGCCAGATAACCATCATTTCCATAATTTTATCGTCCTGATCGGCAATGGTCGGATTTCTATATCATATACTTGAGTCTAGTATCAGCCACCACTGAGCTTTTGCTCAAATTTTATCGTCCACTTAGAGACGAACAAAAAGGAAAAAGCAAAAATGAACAAGACGCGTCTGTTTAAAAAATCACTATTAGCAGTGACAATCGCAACAACTTCTCTAGCTTCGCAGCAAGCTCTCGCTGCCGGTTTCCAACTTAACTCTCAATCAGCAACGGGCCTTGGCCGTGCATTTGCAGGTGATGCTGTCATCGCAGATAACGCTTCAGTTATGTCGCGTAACGCAGCAGCAATGTCTCTATTTGACCGTACTGAAATTTCTGTTGGTTTTAACGTTATTGACTCTAAAGTGGAGATCAAGGACGCTACTTATACTCAGCCAGCCTCAGTAGGTGGTTCTTCTACTTCACTTGATAACACGACAAACAACGCAACATCTGTCGTTCCTAACTTGTACATCGTACATCCTGTTAACGAAAAGTTTGCCGTTGGCTTAGGGCTTTACTCAAACTTTGGTACAACCAATGAGTTCGATAATAGCTGGGGCTCTAAAACTGGTACTGTTATCATTGATAGCCCCGCTACACAAAATGTAGTAGGTGTTGTACCTGGTGCAGATGGATTTGGTGGCGTAACTAACGTAACCACAACGAACATCGCACTACTTGGTTCATACCGTATCAATGAGCAATGGAGCATTGGTGGCGGTCTAGATATTATCTATGGCGAAGGTGAATTGAAGCGCCAATCTGAAATGAACGTCGTAGTAGCTGGTTCCCCTCCTACCGCTACTGGCACAACTTCTAAACAACAATTGATGGATATCGATGCATCTGGCTGGGCGGTTGGCTTCAACTTGGGCACTGTGTTTGAGCTAAATGAAAATAACCGTTTCGGTTTAAGCTACCATTACAGCCCTGAAAAAGAAGTTAGCGGTACAGTTTCTTACAGCGGTAATTCAAACATCGGTGATTTAAAAATCCCACTACCAGACATGTTTGAATTCTCTGGTTACCACCGCATCGAAGACACTAAGTTTGCCGTTCACTACAGCGTACAGTGGATTGGTTGGAGCGCATTTGACCGTCTAGCAACAACTAATGGTACTGAGATCAAAGAGTACAAGTGGAAAGACACATTCCACTACTCAATCGGTGGTACTTACTACGTTAATGAAAACTGGGAAGCTCGTGTAGGCTACATGTTTGATGAAGGTGTACAAGATGAGCTAACTTCGGTATCAGTACCAGATTCAGACCGTCAATGGTTCTCTGCGGGTGCGACCTACCACATCAACAAAGACCAAGCGCTTGACCTAGGCTTCACTTACCTAGTAGGTAAGGATAAGCAAGTTAATGATACGATTAGCACAGTTAAGCTCGATACTACAACTAAAGCAACAGCTATTCTATTTGGTGTTCAATACACGCACAAATTCTAAGCTCAGCTTACAATATCTATCCAAAGGCCAGCGCTTGCTGGCCTTTTTCTTTTGAGTTAACTTGCTTTAAACTCTGATCTTTGTCAGTTCGATTTTCTTGACCATTCCCAAAATTCTAGCTTACACACGTACTCCATAAGCGATATTGGTGCTACAAATGTTCGCTGAAATATCAAAACATTACATTAACATCCAGTATTTATATCTATTAAATTGGCTAATGGCTATATAAAGCTCCGAATAGTATCGGTACAGTGTTTTTAATTTTTAAAGTAATAGCTCTAACTCTATGATCGCTCGACACAAATACAATCAGTTCAGCGAACAATATAATGAAAACGAATAAGACTCTTCTATCACTTGCTGTAGCATGCGGCCTAGTGGCAACCTCTTCAGCCGTAAACGCAGCGGGCTTTCAGTTGGCAGAATACTCAGCAACAGGCCTAGGTCGCGCATACGCTGGTGAAGCTGCGATGGCGGATAATGCAAGTGCACAATGGCGCAACCCTGCTATGCTAACGCACCTTGAGGGTACTCAAATCTCTACAGGCGCGATTTATGTCAACCCAAACATCGACATTAGTGGTCAGGTCAATCATCAAACTCTCAACAGCAGTAACTCTGCTTCAGCAAATGATTTTGCTAACGATGCTGTAATTCCAAACCTATATATTTCTCACCGCTACTCAGACAAACTGGCGGTTGGTTTTGCTTTAGGTACTAACTACGGTATGGAAACCAATTTAGGCACTGATTTCGCGGCTTCTCATTTTGGTAACGAAGCCAGTATTACCACAATGGAAGCTAACCTAAACCTAGCTTATAAAGTGACTGACGCAGTGAGTGTGGGTGGTGGCGTTCGCTATGTTACTGGTGAAGGTAGCTTCGGGGCGACTGCTCCAGCAACAAACATTGTTGGTCAGAACCCGATTACTAATGCACCAATTTCAGTTGCTCAGGGAACAACGCTAAAATATATGGAAGGTGACGATACATCTTGGGGTTGGCAAGTTGGTACGACTTGGCAAATCAATGAAGATCACCGTCTGGGTTTTGCTTATAAATCTGAAGTCATGATGGACTTCGAAGGCTACGCAAAAGGCTTGACTTTCGGCAACCACAAACCAGGTAAGCTTGCAATTGCTCTCCCTGCGACCGCAGAAATTGCTAGCTTTCACCAACTGTCTGAGCAACTTGCCATTCACGCGAGTATTAACTGGACTGACTGGAGCTCTTTCAAAGAGCTAAAAGCAGAGTTCAACGATGGTACGTCGGATCTAATCAAGTCTGAAAACTGGGAAGACAACTATCGCTTTGCTTTGGGGACAACCTATCAGCTAGATTCAAAGTTAGCGCTACGTTCAGGTATTGCCTACGATATGTCAGCAGTGTCGGATAAAAATCGTACAGCCACCATTCCAGAAACAGACCGTACTTGGCTAAGTTTAGGCGCAACTTACCAAGCAACAAAGGCTCTTACACTTGATGCAGGTTTCACTTACATTATTGCTAAAGATGCACCGATTAACGAACCTCGCGATGCGTCTGACCAAACAGCAGCAGCAATTGGCGGCGCATTTAATGGTGAAGTTTCAGGTGATGTTTGGCTAATCGGTCTACAAGCGAACTACACTTTCTAGTCATACAAATACAAATACAAATACAAATACAAATACAAATACAAATACAAATACAAAATAAAGCATAAAGGCTTGGTTTCACCCAAGCCTTTCTTCCAACTGGCTATCAACAACTAAAACTCTTCCAAATACTCATCTAAGTACTCTTCTTCTTCATGGTTGTAGTCATCTTTCTCTATCTCAGCATTATAGTCTTGACGCTGTATGTAAGCATCACGAGCGACCGCATAAGGATCAGGTGAATTATCGAGAAGGGCTTCTTGATTGACTAAAGCTGCTCTTGTTTCCATCCCCTCCAGAGCCCATTTGCCTAACCCTGCCCAGAAGTTAAGGAATGAGAGTGGCACATACATTTTATCAACGGTATCAGCCGCCTCTCGGACTGTCCAAGGACCGTAACCTGGCACCATCACATAAGGACCGTTGCCTACACCATAATGCCCGATTGCATCACTAAACGATTTTTCGTTGTGATCGGTAATTCCAGCCTCAGAGGCGATATCAATTAAACCCGCAAGGCCGATAGTGGAGTTGATCCAAAAGCGATTAAAGTGATCAAGCGCCTTTTCGCCATTACCCATAATCAGGTTGTTAACAACACTCGATGGCTCGTCGAGGTTACCTAAAAAATTACTGATACCGGTTCGAATTGGCGAAGGGACGTAATTTACGTAAGCCAGAGATACTGGCCTAACTAAGTATGGATCCAGATAGTCATAGTTGAATGTCCACATAGAGCGGTTAAAACTCTCCATAGGGTCATAAACATCGGGTTCGCTGAATGCTGATTCATCTTCGGGCGCTGACGCACACCCGCCTAACCCAAGGGTTAGTAACAACATCCATATCTGCGGCTTTATTTTTCTCATTATTATAAATCCATAAAAAAGGCCGGTAATGTTACCGGCCTTCGTTAATTCATAATCAATAACTATTAATATTGACTATCAATCATAACTTCAACTGGTTCGCCCATTCTAACGGCTTCGCTCTCACCAAACCAGTCCCCTTGTTTGGTTGCAACGTTACCATCACTGTCTATACGTACGCGCACCATTAAAGATTCAAGAGAAGAGAGCTTTCTGCCTTCAAGCATACTATTGCCATCATCTAAGACAACGGTACGTGGGAAAGTTCCTAGCGGGTATCTCGCTGCTGCTACTGGCATTGGTGAGCCATCAGCTGTATGAACAGAAACAATTAACGATGAGTTAGGATCTGCGTTAACGGCGTCACCTAAAGAGATAGTGACTGAGACTGATTTTCCAGTTCCTACCTGTTGACCCATCTGCTTCTGCGCATTTTCGATGCTTCTTGACAGCATTTCATAACGGCTATCTTTCGGGCCAATCATCTGCTGCATGATACTCCAGTAACGAACCGCTGCAGGATAATCTTTTCTCTCATAAGCATCAAATGCCAAAAGTGAGAATACTCGCAGATCAACATAATCTTGCTGTACTAGCTGACCTAGTAAACGACGAGCCTTATCTTGATCGGTATCGTCTTGCGATAGCATCAGCGCTTGGGCGTAGCCCAACATGACATCAGGGTTGTCTGACTCAAGGTTGTAGGCCTTCTTCATCGCACCCACTGCGGTACCGACATCGCGGTTAGCCAATGCAATACGGCCTAATAGCAACCAACCCGTTGAGTCATCAGGCTGATAGTGAAGACGTGTACGCAGCGCTAAAGTCAAATCCTGCATTTCATCTTCACTAAGAGCCACCCCTTCCGGTGACATCAGCTTCTTAGAGAGTGCAGGTAAGTTAGCACTAACTTCCTGCCACTGCTGCACATCTTCAGATGCACCAAACTTGAAGTACAAGCCGTAAGACAGTCCAATGACAAGTAGTGTAGAAGGTACAAGCACAGCCATTGCAGAGATGCTGCTCTCTTGCTTTTTCTGCTTTTGGTTTGGAATATCATCAAGCAGCGACTGTTTAAGATCGTCGATTAACTCTTGTTGGTCTTCAACTAAACCTTCATCTGTCTCTTCTTCGAGCTCTTCTAAGCGGTCCTTGTAAAACGCTTTATTGAGTTCGTCACGAAGCTGCTCGTCGTTGTTTGATTTCTTCTTGATAAAAGGTAGTGCAATCAGCAAAACACTCACTGCGACTAGAATGACAGAAGCTATCCAAAATAGTGTCATTACTGCTTATCTCCATCATTCTTTTCATCAAGCAACGCTTTTAAACGTGCTTCTTTTTCTGAATCCCACTGCTGTTCGTCGTCTTCTGTAACGTCTACTTTGCGTTTACGACTACGAACTAGGATAAATCCAAACCCAAAAAGCACGACAGCAATCGGACCAATCCATAAGATAGACGTCGCAATCGTAAATGGCGGATTGTAGGTAACAAAGTTGCCGTAGCGAGCAATCATATAATCAATGATCTCTTGCTTTGATTTACCCTCTTTGGTCATTTCATAGACTTTCTCACGTAAATCGACCGCAAGTTCAGCGTTGGAATCAGCAATGGTGTTGTTCTGACATTTCGGGCAGCGCAATGTATCACCGAGTTCTTTGAACTGAAGCTCTTGCTCCAAAGAGTCGAACTCGTGAATTTCAATCGCGGCATGCGCTGACATTGCAAAGCTTAAGCTTGCCACTAACGCAATCATCCATTTCTTCATGATTTCGCCTCCGCTAGCATCGCTTCATACATCGGCTTAAGCTTCTCATTCCAGTTACGGTCGTTAACATCACCAACGTGACGGTAGCGAATAATGCCATTGGCATCGATAAGGAAGGTCTCTGGCGCGCCATAAACACCCAGGTCTAACCCCAGCATGCCATTCCCGTCGAATAAACTGATCAGGTAAGGATTACCAAGGTCCGTCAGCCAACCAACTGCTTTATCACGTTGATCTTTGTAGTTCAAACCTATGATTTTGACGCCTTGGCCTGCTAGCTCATTAAGATATTGGTGCTCGGCATAACAAGTCGGACACCAGGTCGCCCAAACGTTAAGCAAGAGCGGTTCACCTTTAAAGATCGCTTGGTCGTAAAGCTTACCCGGTTCTGCTAAGTCTTCTAAACGAAACTCAGGCACCTCTTTACCGACTAATACGGACTCAAGTTTCGTTGGATCGTCACCATGTTGGTTTTTAATCAGCTGGGTCGCAAAGACTGCGACCAAGCCTAAAAATGCCACTAAGGGAATAAATAAAAACTTCTTATTCATTATGCCTCCTGCTTCTTAGCACTTTTTCTAAAACGGTAGCGCTTGTCACTGATTGCGATTGCACCGCCGAGTGCCATCAACAGTGACCCTGCCCAAATCCAGCGAACAAATGGTTTGTGGTAAATACGCACAGCCCACGATTTGTTGTCATCAAGGCGTTCACCCATCGCAATGTACAAGTCACGAGTGAAACCACGATCAATGGCCGCTTCTGTCATCATAGAACGCGCAGTAGTGTAGAAACGTTTCTCCGCATGTAGGGTATTGATGTATTTACCCTCTCGCGTGATCTTAAAGTCCGCGATGTAACCATCATAGTTTGGACCATCTTTGTCACGAAGACCTTCAAAATGGAAATCGTAGCCTTGAATCTGAATATGTTCGCCCGGCGCTAAACGAACATCACGCTCGATACTGTAGTTTTGCACCATCGCAATACCGATAACACTCACCGCTAAGCCAAGATGACCGAGCATCATTGCCCAGTGACTGCGTTGTAGCTTTTTGACACCTTCCATAAACGGATGACGGTGGGTTGCACGCTCATACAGCTCAAAACCGTGTAAGCAGATGATCCATAGTGACATTACCCAACCTAGGTAAGCCATAAATAGGAAATGCTCAGAGAAAATAGTGACAAATACACCGGCCAATACCAGTGAGATAACCCCTGAAATTAGCATTGGCTTCTTAAGCGCTGATAGATTGTCACGCTTCCAACGGATAAGTGGACCGATACCTAATAGGAATGCAAATGGGATCATCAACCACGCAAATAGCATATCAAAGAATGGCGCACCGATGGATACGGAGCCTAAACCAATCTGCTTGTGTACAAGAGGTAGAAGTGTACCAACCAGCACCACCACAAGGGCAGCAATCAACAGAACATTGTTAGCTAGCAACGCGTTTTCACGTGACACCAGGTCAAAATTACCACGCACTCTTACCGACGCACCTTTCAGTGCAAACAGAAGTAATGAGCCGCCAATAACAAAGACTAGGAAGCCAAGGATAAACATGCCTCGCGATGGATCCGAAGCAAACGCGTGTACAGAGACTAGAATGCCTGAACGTACTAGGAAAGTGCCTAGCAAGCTTAGCGAAAACGCAGAGATAGCTAACAATACCGTCCATGCTTTAAACGTACCGCGTTTTTCGGTTACCGCTAAAGAGTGCATCAAGGCGGTACCCGCCAACCAAGGCATAAAGGATGCATTTTCTACTGGATCCCAGAACCACCAGCCACCCCAGCCAAGCTCGTAATACGCCCACCAAGAGCCAAGCGCGATACCTAAAGTGAGGAATAACCAAGCTGCGGTTGTCCAAGGACGAGACCAGCGTGCCCATGCTGTATCTAAGCGACCTGTCATTAAAGAAGCAATCGCAAATGAGAAAGCAACCGAGAAACCTACATAGCCCATGTAAAGCATTGGTGGGTGAATGATTAAGCCCGGGTCTTGAAGCAGTGGGTTTAAATCACGACCATCAACTGGGAAGAATGGTAAAGTACGCAAGAATGGGTTCGACGTTAGGATGATAAACAGTAGGAAACCGACTGTGATCATACCCATAACCGCTAAAACACGTGCGACAGATTCTTGTGGCATACCACGACTGAATGTCGCAACCGCTACCGTCCATGCTGCTTGGATCAATACCCAAAGTAGCAATGAGCCTTCATGCGCGCCCCAAACTGCGGTTAAGCGGTAATACCACGGCAACTGGCTGTTAGAGTTGCTTGCAACATAGTTGAGCGTGAAGTCGTTGGCATAAAAAGCCCAAAGCAGAATTGCAAATGAAACCGCTAGTAGTAAGAACATGCCCCAAGACAAAGGTCTGGCGCTGTTCATCAGTAAAGTATTGTTTTTGGATGCACCAACCAAGGGCAGAATACTTAGCAATACTGCTAATGCCAGTGAGATGATCAGTGCAAAGTGACCAATTTCAGCAATCATTGACCGCTTCCTTGTTTTTGTTGTTCTGTGTATTGCAATGGTTCATGGGTTTTCTTCATTGCTTCTGCGATTTCTGGAGGCATGTACTCTTCATCGTGCTTAGCCAATACTTCAAAGGCTTCAACTGTCGTCGCATCTTTTAACACGCCTTGAGCGACAATACCCTGCCCTTCACGGAACAAATCTGGAAGAATACCGTCGTAAACAATCGTTACTGTTGGGCCGACATCATGCAAGTCGAACGATACACGTAGCGACTCTGAGTCGCGCTTAACTGAGCCAACCACAACCATACCACCGATACGAAGGCGCTGACCGACTTCAGGTTTAGTCCCATCAGGTTTACCGTTCACAAGCTCTGTCGGGGTGTAGAAAAGATCCATATTTTGATTCAGTGCATATAGCATCAAACCGATTGTGGCACTGATACCGATAAAGATCGCAAGAACAATGCCGAGCCTCTTTTTACGTCTTGGGTTCATAATGTGTTCTCCAAATTTTTCGCCGCATCAATTCGCGCTTGTCTGTCTATTTTCGCTTGTACTTCACCGAGTAGAGATTGACCTCTTCTCACACTCAATACCAATAAGACAATCATCACACCGAACGTGACACCAAATGCTGTCCAGACATAACCGGCATAGCCGCCCATGGCAAAGAAATCACTCAAAGATTCAAAATGCATGTTTAACTCCCTCTCTGAGACTTATCTGCTGCTAACTTGATCACCCAAGGGCGATGACTCTCTTTGCTAATAATTTCGTTACGGAAACGAATCATGGTGACGGAGCCAAAGAAGAAAGCAAATCCAAAAATGTTCAGTAGCAAAGGCCACAACATATTGCTTGAGATAGATGGTTTCTCAAATTTTGTAATAGTTGCGCCTTGGTGAAGAGTGTTCCACCACTCTACAGAGAAGTGAATGATAGGTAAGTTCACCACACCGACGATTGCCAAAATACCCGCCGCTTTTGCTACTGAACATTTTTGGATTTGCTTTCTTCTTTGGCTCCGTCACCATGATTCGTTTCCGTAACGAAATTATTAGCAAAGAGAGTCATCGCCCTTGGGTGATCAAGTTAGCAGCAGATAAGTCTCAGAGAGGGAGTTAAACATGCATTTTGAATCTTTGAGTGATTTCTTTGCCATGGGCGGCTATGCCGGTTATGTCTGGACAGCATTTGGTGTCACGTTCGGTGTGATGATTGTCTTATTGGTATTGAGTGTGAGAAGAGGTCAATCTCTACTCGGTGAAGTACAAGCGAAAATAGACAGACAAGCGCGAATTGATGCGGCGAAAAATTTGGAGAACACATTATGAACCCAAGACGTAAAAAGAGGCTCGGCATTGTTCTTGCGATCTTTATCGGTATCAGTGCCACAATCGGTTTGATGCTATATGCACTGAATCAAAATATGGATCTTTTCTACACCCCGACAGAGCTTGTGAACGGTAAACCTGATGGGACTAAACCTGAAGTCGGTCAGCGCCTTCGTATCGGTGGTATGGTTGTGGTTGGCTCAGTTAAGCGCGACTCAGAGTCGCTACGTGTATCGTTCGACTTGCATGATGTCGGCCCAACAGTAACGATTGTTTACGACGGTATTCTTCCAGATTTGTTCCGTGAAGGGCAGGGTATTGTCGCTCAAGGCGTGTTAAAAGATGCGACGACAGTTGAAGCCTTTGAAGTATTGGCTAAGCACGATGAAGAGTACATGCCTCCAGAAATCGCAGAAGCAATGAAGAAAACCCATGAACCATTGCAATACACAGAACAACAAAAACAAGGAAGCGGTCAATGATTGCTGAAATTGGTCACTTTGCACTGATCATCTCACTGGCATTAGCAGTATTGCTAAGTATTCTGCCCTTGGTTGGTGCATCCAAAAACAATACTTTACTGATGAACAGCGCCAGACCTTTGTCTTGGGGCATGTTCTTACTACTAGCGGTTTCATTTGCAATTCTGCTTTGGGCTTTTTATGCCAACGACTTCACGCTCAACTATGTTGCAAGCAACTCTAACAGCCAGTTGCCGTGGTATTACCGCTTAACCGCAGTTTGGGGCGCGCATGAAGGCTCATTGCTACTTTGGGTATTGATCCAAGCAGCATGGACGGTAGCGGTTGCGACATTCAGTCGTGGTATGCCACAAGAATCTGTCGCACGTGTTTTAGCGGTTATGGGTATGATCACAGTCGGTTTCCTACTGTTTATCATCCTAACGTCGAACCCATTCTTGCGTACTTTACCATTCTTCCCAGTTGATGGTCGTGATTTAAACCCACTGCTTCAAGACCCGGGCTTAATCATTCACCCACCAATGCTTTACATGGGCTATGTAGGTTTCTCGGTTGCTTTCTCATTTGCGATTGCTTCTTTAATGACAGGTCGCTTAGATACAGCATGGGCACGCTGGTCTCGTCCTTGGACAACCGCAGCTTGGTTATTCCTCACTTTAGGTATCGCGCTTGGCTCTTGGTGGGCGTATTACGAGCTTGGCTGGGGTGGCTGGTGGTTCTGGGATCCAGTAGAAAATGCATCCTTTATGCCTTGGTTGGCGGGTACCGCCTTGATGCACTCTTTAGCGGTAACCGAAAAACGCGGTACGTTTAAAGCATGGACGGTATTGTTAGCTATCTCTGCGTTTTCGCTAAGCTTGCTAGGCACTTTCCTAGTACGTTCAGGCATTCTAGTCTCTGTACACGCGTTTGCTTCGGATCCATCGCGAGGCATGTTTATCCTTGGCTTCCTAGTCTTTGTTATTGGCGGCTCATTACTTCTGTTTGCACTGAAAGGTGCGTCGGTAAGAGTGCGTGGTAATTTTGACCTGGTGTCACGTGAAAACGCGTTGCTAGCTAACAATGTTCTGTTGATTGCTGCCCTTGTGGTGGTGCTGGTTGGTACACTTCTACCTCTTGTACACAAGCAGATTGGTTTAGGCTCCGTATCCATCGGTGCGCCATTCTTTGATATGCTATTTGCGTGGTTGATGATCCCATTTGCATTCCTATTAGGTATCGGTCCACTTATCCGTTGGAAGCGTGACAATCTATCAGCGCTTAAGAAGCCAATGCTAATTTCAGGGGTTATCTCACTGGTATTGGCCGGTGTATTTGTCACTATTTTCTCTGAGCATTTCCTATTTATGGCTTACCTAGGTTGGGTAATGTCACTATGGATCATCTGCTTACACGGTTTTGAGCTGTATGAGCGTGCAACCCACCGTCATCCGTTTATGGAAGGTGTCAAAAAGCTACAACGCAGTCACTGGGCAATGATGCTCGGTCATCTTGGCTTAGCGGTGAGTGTTATCGGTATTGCGATGGTGCAAAACTACAGTATCGAGCGTGATGTTCGTTTAGCGCCGGGCGAACATATTCAGATTCAAGGCTACGATTTCCATTTTGAAGGTCTTCGTGACAAAGATGGTCCAAACTATGATGGTTACATCGCGGACTTTAAGATCACGCGAGAGGGTAAATACATCAATACCCTACATGCGGAGAAACGTTTCTACACTACTGCGCGTTCTATGATGACAGAAGCGGCCATTGATCGTGGTTTCACTCGTGACTTGTACATTGCGATGGGTGAACGCCTTGATGACAACAAATCGTGGGCTGTGCGTATTTACCACAAACCATTTGTTCGCTGGATTTGGGCAGGGTCACTGTTGATGGCACTCGGCGGTGCAATCGCAATCAGTGACAAGCGCTACCGTTTTAGAAAAAGTGCTAAGAAGCAGGAGGCATAATGAATAAGAAGTTTTTATTTATTCCCTTAGTGGCATTTTTAGGCTTGGTCGCAGTCTTTGCGACCCAGCTGATTAAAAACCAACATGGTGACGATCCAACGAAACTTGAGTCCGTATTAGTCGGTAAAGAGGTGCCTGAGTTTCGTTTAGAAGACTTAGCAGAACCGGGTAAGCTTTACGACCAAGCGATCTTTAAAGGTGAACCGCTCTTGCTTAACGTTTGGGCGACCTGGTGTCCGACTTGTTATGCCGAGCACCAATATCTTAATGAGCTAGCAGGCCAAGGCGTCAAAATCATAGGTTTGAACTACAAAGATCAACGTGATAAAGCAGTTGGTTGGCTGACGGACCTTGGTAATCCTTACCTGATCAGTTTATTCGACGGGAATGGCATGCTGGGGTTAGACCTGGGTGTTTATGGCGCGCCAGAGACCTTCCTTATCGATGCCAATGGCATTATTCGCTACCGTCACGTTGGTGATGTTAACGACCGTAACTGGAATGAGAAGCTTAAGCCGATGTATGAAGCGATGCTAGCGGAGGCGAAATCATGAAGAAATGGATGATTGCGTTAGTGGCAAGCTTAAGCTTTGCAATGTCAGCGCATGCCGCGATTGAAATTCACGAGTTCGACTCTTTGGAGCAAGAGCTTCAGTTCAAAGAACTCGGTGATACATTGCGCTGCCCGAAATGTCAGAACAACACCATTGCTGATTCCAACGCTGAACTTGCGGTCGATTTACGTGAGAAAGTCTATGAAATGACCAAAGAGGGTAAATCAAAGCAAGAGATCATTGATTATATGATTGCTCGCTACGGCAACTTTGTTACCTACAATCCGCCATTTACGATTGCGACGTCTATCTTATGGATTGGTCCGATTGCTGTCGTGCTTTTTGGGTTTGGATTTATCCTAGTTCGTAGTCGTAAACGCAAAGTAGACGTTACAGAAGACGACGAACAGCAGTGGGATTCAGAAAAAGAAGCACGTTTAAAAGCGTTGCTTGATGAAAAGAATGATGGAGATAAGCAGTAATGACACTATTTTGGATAGCTTCTGTCATTCTAGTCGCAGTGAGTGTTTTGCTGATTGCACTACCTTTTATCAAGAAGAAATCAAACAACGACGAGCAGCTTCGTGACGAACTCAATAAAGCGTTTTACAAGGACCGCTTAGAAGAGCTCGAAGAAGAGACAGATGAAGGTTTAGTTGAAGACCAACAAGAGTTAATCGACGATCTTAAACAGTCGCTGCTTGATGATATTCCAAACCAAAAGCAGAAAAAGCAAGAGAGCAGCATCTCTGCAATGGCTGTGCTTGTACCTTCTACACTACTTGTCATTGGACTGTCTTACGGCTTGTACTTCAAGTTTGGTGCATCTGAAGATGTGCAGCAGTGGCAGGAAGTTAGTGCTAACTTACCTGCACTCTCTAAGAAGCTGATGTCACCGGAAGGGGTGGCTCTTAGTGAAGATGAAATGCAGGATTTGACTTTAGCGCTGCGTACACGTCTTCACTATCAGCCTGATGACTCAACGGGTTGGTTGCTATTAGGCCGTATTGCATTGGCTAACCGCGATGTCGGTACCGCAGTGGGTGCGATGAAGAAGGCCTACAACCTTGAGTCAGACAACCCTGATGTCATGTTGGGCTACGCCCAAGCGCTGATGCTATCGCAAGACGATACCGATCAAGATAAGGCTCGTCGTTTACTAGGTCAGCTAGTACAGCAAGATTATGTTGATCTGCGAGTATTCTCACTTTTGGCATTTGATGCTTATGAGAGAAAAGATTATCCTGCAGCGGTTCGTTACTGGAGTATCATGCAGCAGATGATTGGCCCGAAAGATAGCCGTTATGAAATGCTGTCAAGAAGCATCGAAAATGCGCAGAAGCAGATGGGTCAACAGGTAGGAACTGGAAAATCAGTCTCAGTCACTATCTCTTTAGGTGACGCCGTTAACGCAGATCCTAACTCATCGTTAATTGTTTCTGTTCATACAGCTGATGGCTCACCAATGCCAGTAGCAGCAGCGAGATACCCGCTAGGAACTTTCCCACGTACCGTTGTCTTAGATGATGGCAATAGTATGCTTGAAGGCAGAAAGCTCTCTTCTCTTGAATCTTTAATGGTGCGCGTACGTATAGACAGTGATGGTAACGTTGCAACCAAACAAGGGGACTGGTTTGGTGAGAGCGAAGCCGTTAGAATGGGCGAACCAGTTGAAGTTATGATTGATAGTCAATATTAATAGTTATTGATTATGAATTAACGAAGGCCGGTAACATTACCGGCCTTTTTTATGGATTTATAATAATGAGAAAAATAAAGCCGCAGATATGGATGTTGTTACTAACCCTTGGGTTAGGCGGGTGTGCGTCAGCGCCCGAAGATGAATCAGCATTCAGCGAACCCGATGTTTATGACCCTATGGAGAGTTTTAACCGCTCTATGTGGACATTCAACTATGACTATCTGGATCCATACTTAGTTAGGCCAGTATCTCTGGCTTACGTAAATTACGTCCCTTCGCCAATTCGAACCGGTATCAGTAATTTTTTAGGTAACCTCGACGAGCCATCGAGTGTTGTTAACAACCTGATTATGGGTAATGGCGAAAAGGCGCTTGATCACTTTAATCGCTTTTGGATCAACTCCACTATCGGCCTTGCGGGTTTAATTGATATCGCCTCTGAGGCTGGAATTACCGATCACAACGAAAAATCGTTTAGTGATGCAATCGGGCATTATGGTGTAGGCAACGGTCCTTATGTGATGGTGCCAGGTTACGGTCCTTGGACAGTCCGAGAGGCGGCTGATACCGTTGATAAAATGTATGTGCCACTCTCATTCCTTAACTTCTGGGCAGGGTTAGGCAAATGGGCTCTGGAGGGGATGGAAACAAGAGCAGCTTTAGTCAATCAAGAAGCCCTTCTCGATAATTCACCTGATCCTTATGCGGTCGCTCGTGATGCTTACATACAGCGTCAAGACTATAATGCTGAGATAGAGAAAGATGACTACAACCATGAAGAAGAAGAGTACTTAGATGAGTATTTGGAAGAGTTTTAGTTGTTGATAGCCAGTTGGAAGAAAGGCTTGGGTGAAACCAAGCCTTTATGCTTTATTTTGTATTTGTATTTGTATTTGTATTTGTATTTGTATTTGTATTTGTATTTGTATGACTAGAAAGTGTAGTTCGCTTGTAGACCGATTAGCCAAACATCACCTGAAACTTCACCATTAAATGCGCCGCCAATTGCTGCTGCTGTTTGGTCAGACGCATCGCGAGGTTCGTTAATCGGTGCATCTTTAGCAATAATGTAAGTGAAACCTGCATCAAGTGTAAGAGCCTTTGTTGCTTGGTAAGTTGCGCCTAAACTTAGCCAAGTACGGTCTGTTTCTGGAATGGTGGCTGTACGATTTTTATCCGACACTGCTGACATATCGTAGGCAATACCTGAACGTAGCGCTAACTTTGAATCTAGCTGATAGGTTGTCCCCAAAGCAAAGCGATAGTTGTCTTCCCAGTTTTCAGACTTGATTAGATCCGACGTACCATCGTTGAACTCTGCTTTTAGCTCTTTGAAAGAGCTCCAGTCAGTCCAGTTAATACTCGCGTGAATGGCAAGTTGCTCAGACAGTTGGTGAAAGCTAGCAATTTCTGCGGTCGCAGGGAGAGCAATTGCAAGCTTACCTGGTTTGTGGTTGCCGAAAGTCAAGCCTTTTGCGTAGCCTTCGAAGTCCATCATGACTTCAGATTTATAAGCAAAACCCAGACGGTGATCTTCATTGATTTGCCAAGTCGTACCAACTTGCCAACCCCAAGATGTATCGTCACCTTCCATATATTTTAGCGTTGTTCCCTGAGCAACTGAAATTGGTGCATTAGTAATCGGGTTCTGACCAACAATGTTTGTTGCTGGAGCAGTCGCCCCGAAGCTACCTTCACCAGTAACATAGCGAACGCCACCACCCACACTCACTGCGTCAGTCACTTTATAAGCTAGGTTTAGGTTAGCTTCCATTGTGGTAATACTGGCTTCGTTACCAAAATGAGAAGCCGCGAAATCAGTGCCTAAATTGGTTTCCATACCGTAGTTAGTACCTAAAGCAAAACCAACCGCCAGTTTGTCTGAGTAGCGGTGAGAAATATATAGGTTTGGAATTACAGCATCGTTAGCAAAATCATTTGCTGAAGCAGAGTTACTGCTGTTGAGAGTTTGATGATTGACCTGACCACTAATGTCGATGTTTGGGTTGACATAAATCGCGCCTGTAGAGATTTGAGTACCCTCAAGGTGCGTTAGCATAGCAGGGTTGCGCCATTGTGCACTTGCATTATCCGCCATCGCAGCTTCACCAGCGTATGCGCGACCTAGGCCTGTTGCTGAGTATTCTGCCAACTGAAAGCCCGCTGCGTTTACGGCTGAAGAGGTTGCCACTAGGCCGCATGCTACAGCAAGTGATAGAAGAGTCTTATTCGTTTTCATTATATTGTTCGCTGAACTGATTGTATTTGTGTCGAGCGATCATAGAGTTAGAGCTATTACTTTAAAAATTAAAAACACTGTACCGATACTATTCGGAGCTTTATATAGCCATTAGCCAATTTAATAGATATAAATACTGGATGTTAATGTAATGTTTTGATATTTCAGCGAACATTTGTAGCACCAATATCGCTTATGGAGTACGTGTGTAAGCTAGAATTTTGGGAATGGTCAAGAAAATCGAACTGACAAAGATCAGAGTTTAAAGCAAGTTAACTCAAAAGAAAAAGGCCAGCAAGCGCTGGCCTTTGGATAGATATTGTAAGCTGAGCTTAGAATTTGTGCGTGTATTGAACACCAAATAGAATAGCTGTTGCTTTAGTTGTAGTATCGAGCTTAACTGTGCTAATCGTATCATTAACTTGCTTATCCTTACCTACTAGGTAAGTGAAGCCTAGGTCAAGCGCTTGGTCTTTGTTGATGTGGTAGGTCGCACCCGCAGAGAACCATTGACGGTCTGAATCTGGTACTGATACCGAAGTTAGCTCATCTTGTACACCTTCATCAAACATGTAGCCTACACGAGCTTCCCAGTTTTCATTAACGTAGTAAGTACCACCGATTGAGTAGTGGAATGTGTCTTTCCACTTGTACTCTTTGATCTCAGTACCATTAGTTGTTGCTAGACGGTCAAATGCGCTCCAACCAATCCACTGTACGCTGTAGTGAACGGCAAACTTAGTGTCTTCGATGCGGTGGTAACCAGAGAATTCAAACATGTCTGGTAGTGGGATTTTTAAATCACCGATGTTTGAATTACCGCTGTAAGAAACTGTACCGCTAACTTCTTTTTCAGGGCTGTAATGGTAGCTTAAACCGAAACGGTTATTTTCATTTAGCTCAAACACAGTGCCCAAGTTGAAGCCAACCGCCCAGCCAGATGCATCGATATCCATCAATTGTTGTTTAGAAGTTGTGCCAGTAGCGGTAGGAGGGGAACCAGCTACTACGACGTTCATTTCAGATTGGCGCTTCAATTCACCTTCGCCATAGATAATATCTAGACCGCCACCAATGCTCCATTGCTCATTGATACGGTATGAACCAAGTAGTGCGATGTTCGTTGTGGTTACGTTAGTTACGCCACCAAATCCATCTGCACCAGGTACAACACCTACTACATTTTGTGTAGCGGGGCTATCAATGATAACAGTACCAGTTTTAGAGCCCCAGCTATTATCGAACTCATTGGTTGTACCAAAGTTTGAGTAAAGCCCTAAGCCAACGGCAAACTTTTCGTTAACAGGATGTACGATGTACAAGTTAGGAACGACAGATGTTGCGTTGTTTGTCGTGTTATCAAGTGAAGTAGAAGAACCACCTACTGAGGCTGGCTGAGTATAAGTAGCGTCCTTGATCTCCACTTTAGAGTCAATAACGTTAAAACCAACAGAAATTTCAGTACGGTCAAATAGAGACATTGCTGCTGCGTTACGCGACATAACTGAAGCGTTATCTGCGATGACAGCATCACCTGCAAATGCACGGCCAAGGCCCGTTGCTGATTGAGAGTTAAGTTGGAAACCGGCAGCGAGAGCTTGCTGCGAAGCTAGAGAAGTTGTTGCGATTGTCACTGCTAATAGTGATTTTTTAAACAGACGCGTCTTGTTCATTTTTGCTTTTTCCTTTTTGTTCGTCTCTAAGTGGACGATAAAATTTGAGCAAAAGCTCAGTGGTGGCTGATACTAGACTCAAGTATATGATATAGAAATCCGACCATTGCCGATCAGGACGATAAAATTATGGAAATGATGGTTATCTGGCAAGAAAGTGCTGCAAAAAACGTCTTTTTAGAGTCTTCACTCTAATTTTGTGCTAAAAAAATGGCTTGAACAGGATGTCCAAGCCATGACGTGGGTCACAAAATGTTGCCACTTTGTTAAATCATTGGTTTGATGATTTTAGATATGCTTTCAGCGATCTTAGCCACATCTTCACCTTCATCACCGACAATGATCATACTGGTGTCTCCCATTGGCTCCACAACCCCAGCCATACCGTCTTCATTGAAGTCGACCGCTTGGCTAGATGGAATCCCGGTTAAGAACAACGTGACTTTGCCTTTTTCCCCTCTGAATACCATATGTAGCGCGTTGGATTTACCAAAGCCGCAGTGGTTTAGGTAATACACATGGTACGGAAAGGTTTCAGATAGTTGGTGGTCAAAAGGCATCATCTTGGCGTTGATTTGTGATGATTTGACCTGCTCATCAAGATTTTGGATAAATGGCTTCTCATCAACGACATGCTGAAGCGCCGTTGTTGCTAAGCTCGCTTGCGCTGGAGAGACAACCAGATTACTCCAATTTAGCTGGCCAACCAACAAACCTGCCACAAATGCTACCGAAGCTGCCATTGCCATCGCCTTGCGAGCAAAGTTTGGTCGCACAACGTTATCTCTGGTGACAGACGTCTGATGAAACAAAATCTTATCAGCCAGATCTTCAGGTACGTCGACTGCCATAGCTTTTGCAATCTGTTTGTCGAGATCGAGGACTTCATCAGCGAACTGTGCGTTTTGCTCACTTTCTTTTATTGCCGCACATATCTCACTATCTCTGTGTTTAGGATCGGACATGATGCGTCGGCGAAATTCTAGTTCATCCATTTTGCTGCCCCCTATGTGTATTCTCTGAATCTAACATCTCTTTTAACTGGTTCCTCGCTCTAAACAGCCGAGTCATCACCGTATTTTTATTAAGACCGAGTATCTCACCGATTTCTTCGCCGCTGAATCCCCCCACAACTTGGAGGAACAGTGGCTCTCGATAATCCTCCTCAAGCTTCATTATCTGAGCTTGAACCCACTGAGTTTGATGGTGAGGATCGTCTGAAACCTTAGCATCGTTGCCATGGTCGTCGATATCTACCAGGTCAAATTGTTTGCGCTCAAAACGGCGCGCGTTTTCTCGTCTTAATATCGTGATAAGCCAAGATTTAGCCGCTTTTTCGTCTTGTAAGCTATCGAGAGACTTCCATGCACGCAGGCAAGTTTCTTGTACCAGATCTTCTGCAATGGTTGGATCTTTACACAACCAATAGGCGTACCTGTATAAGTCTCTGTGATAGGCCCTGACGAGCGCTTCGTATTTTCTTTGTCTGTCCATATCCGAGTTGACCGGATCATTGGACTTTTTCTTTCCAAAAAAGTTGATGATTGACACAGGAGCCTCCCTCGTTGCTCTGTGATTTTATTGTTGTTGTCACTGCGACTAGCAGGGCAGTGGTACATATTCATTACTTAGCAAGCTAAAGTTATTGCTTGATTAGACGCCGCAATAAAAGCGCAGTAATTGATGTTGTGAATAGGTGAAGTGAAATATAACAGCATCTGTTAGCTAGTTTTCCACTTAAAATTGATCTATTTCAAAATCTGGCACACTCGAAAGGTTATAGTAACACCTGTCATCTAGTCGGTGTTTACACTGACAAGTTGAGCAAGATGACACTTCCTTTTGAAGGCTGACTTTACTTTCTCCTAATCAGGAAACTGATTATTTCAATTGGCGTAAGTTAATTGCTTTATATATTCCAACCACACAGTCTTGTGTGGTTTTTTTTTGCCAGCAATCTGTACGACAACCATTCTACCTATAAGTTACACCTATTTTATCAAGTTATCTCTTAGTCCAGTGTTATTTATCGCCATTGGCTGATAAGCAGCGTAATCTGTCGTAAGTCACGTTTATTCAAACGACCGTTTGATTGAATTAACATTCTCGTTACAATGATTCTGGTCAGACCTCTATTTATTAAGGAGCAACAATGGGCAAGCAGGAAGTGAAAACTCGCTCAGGAGAACGTGTAGCGATTGTCGCAGGATTGCGAACACCGTTTGCACGTCAAAGTACAGAATTTAGTCAAGTCCCGGCGGTAGACCTCGGAAAAATGGTCGTGAGCGATATGCTTGCTCGCACTGAAATCGATCCAAAACTCATTGAGCAGGTAGTGTTTGGTCAGGTTGTACAAATGCCTGAAGCACCAAACATTGCACGTGAGATCGTGCTTGGAACGGGGATGGACATTAATACCGATGCCTACAGCGTGACTCGTGCTTGTGCGACGAGCTTCCAATCAGCCGTAAACGTTGCCGAAAGCATTATGGCGGGAACCATTGATGTGGGTATTGCTGGTGGCGCGGACTCCTCTTCTGTTCTGCCAATTGGTGTTTCGAAGAAACTAGCGGCAAACCTGCTAGCACTGAGTAAAACCAAGACGCTCAGTCAAAAGCTCATTATTCTTAAAACTCTGTCATTGAAAGATTTGATGCCAGTACCGCCTGCAGTCGCTGAGTATTCTACTGGCTTATCAATGGGTCAAACGGCGGAGCAAATGGCGAAATCGCATGGCATAACTCGTCAGGCGCAAGATGAACTTGCTCACCGTTCTCACACGCTTGCGGCTCAAGCTTGGAATGATGGCAAGATAGAAGGGGAAGTGATGACGGCATTCCCTGAACCTTATAAGAAGTGGATCGCTAAAGATAACAATATTCGTGAAGATTCGACGATTGAGGGTTACGCGAAACTTCGTCCTGCATTTGACCGCCAGTACGGCAGTGTAACCGCGGCCAACAGTACGCCTCTTACCGATGGTGCTGCGGCAATCATGTTGATGCGCGAAGGCAAAGCGAAGGAGCTGGGATTAGATATCATGGGTTACATTCGCTCTTACGCTTTCTCTGCAATTGGTGTAGAGAAGGACATGCTTATGGGGCCTTCTTACGCGACACCGATGGCGCTCGAACGCGCGGGGATTGAGCTATCAGATCTGACGTTAATCGACATGCATGAAGCCTTTGCGGCACAGGCGCTTTCAAACGTTAAGATGTTCGCAAGCAACAAGTTTGCCCAAGAAAAGCTTGGTCGCTCCAAAGCGATTGGCGAAATTGATATGGATAAATTCAATGTGTTAGGTGGTTCGATTGCGTACGGTCACCCATTTGCTGCGACAGGTGCGCGCATGATCACTCAAACGTTGCGTGAACTGCAACGAAGAGGTGGTGGTTTAGCATTGAATACAGCCTGTGCCGCAGGCGGTTTAGGCGCAGCTATGGTACTGGAGGTAGAGTAATGAGCGACAAAACTGCATTTAACTTATCTATTGATGATCAAGATATCGCTTGGCTCTCTATTGATGTTCCAGGCGAGAAGATGAATACCCTTCAAGCCGCTTTTGCTGAAGAAATGGAATCGATCTTCGCTCAACTTGCGGAGAAAGGTGCGGCAATTAAAGGTTTGGTGGTTCATTCGTTGAAACCAGATAACTTCATTGCGGGTGCCGACGTACGTATGCTTGATGCTTGTACCAGTGCTAAGGAAGCACAAGCATTGGCAGAAAAAGGTCAGCAAATGTTCCAGCAGCTTTCAGATTTGCCTTATCCGGTGGTGGCTGCTATTCACGGACCTTGTTTAGGAGGTGGACTAGAGCTCGCATTGGCTTGTGATTACCGTGTGTGTACTGATTCGGACAAAACCCGTTTAGGTTTGCCAGAAGTACAGCTCGGCCTATTGCCTGGCTCGGGCGGTACTCAGCGACTGCCTCGTTTGATTGGTTTGTTGCCATCACTAGATATGATTCTTACTGGCAAACAGCTTCGAGCAAAGAAAGCGAAAAAACTGGGTGTGGCAGATGCGGTCGTTCCTCACACGGTTCTGCTTGATGTTGCGAAAAGCTTTGTCGAAAAACATGCGGGTAAGAAAAAAGCGAAACGTAAGGTCTCAACCAAAGAGAAGCTAATCTCAAATACTGGCTTAGGCCGCAAAGTGATTTTTGAGCAAGCCGCTAAAAAGACAAATGAAAAAACTCGTGGAAACTACCCAGCAGCTGACGCCATTTTAGAAGCGATTCGCTTTGGACTCGAAAAGGGCTTTGAAAAAGGCCAGAAGAAAGAAGCTGAGCGTTTTGGTGAGCTAGTGATGACCTCCGAGTCAAAAGCGCTACGTTCGATCTTCTTTGCAACCACAGAGATGAAAAAAGAGCACGGCAGTGATGCTCAACCTAAGCCTATTGCAAGAGCCGCGGTTCTAGGTGGCGGCCTTATGGGCGCAGGGATCAGTCACGTAAGCGTGGCTAAAGCAAAGGTGCCTGTTCGAATCAAAGATGTGTCCAACGACGGTGTACTTAATGCGCTCAAATACAATTACAAACTGTTTGAGAAGCAAAGAAAACGTCGAATCATCTCCAAAGCACAATTACAAAGCAAAATGTTGCAGCTTTCTGGTGGGACCGATTTTACTCGCTTTAATCACACCGATATTGTTATTGAAGCGGTATTCGAAGATCTCAACCTTAAGCAACAAATGGTGGCAGATATCGAGAGTAACGCCAAAGATAGCACCATTTTCGCGACCAATACTTCGTCTTTGCCAATCCAGCAGATTGCAGAGAAAGCGGAGCGCCCGGAAAACGTCGTCGGCTTGCACTATTTCAGTCCAGTAGAGAAAATGCCATTGGTTGAGGTCATTCCTCATCAAGGCACTTCAGATGAAACGATTTCAACAGTAGTGGAATTTGCGCGTAAGCAAGGCAAAACCCCAATTGTGGTTAAAGATTGTGCTGGCTTCTACGTAAACCGAATCTTAGCGCCTTACATGAATGAAGCGGCGCAAGTTCTGTTGACCGGAGAGCCAATCGAACAGCTTGACACCGCGTTGCTTAATTTTGGCTTCCCTGTTGGGCCAATCACCTTGCTTGATGAAGTAGGCGTTGATATTGGTGCCAAAATTATGCCTATCTTGGTTGCTGAGCTTGGTGAACGTTTCCAAGGGCCTGACGTGTTTGACAAGCTGCTTAACGATGACCGTAAAGGGCGTAAGAGCGGTAAAGGCTTCTATACCTACAAAGGCAAAAAGAAAGAAGTCGACAAGTCAGTGTATAAGTTACTGAGCTTGAGCCCAGAATCTAAGCTTGCTGAGAAAGACATCGCTATGCGTTGTGTTCTACCAATGCTCAATGAAGCGGTTCGATGTTTAGACGAAGGCATCATTCGCAGCCCAAGAGATGGTGATATTGGTGCTATTTTCGGTATCGGCTTCCCTCCATTCCTAGGTGGTCCATTCCGTTATATGGATCAAATTGGAATCGAAAAATTGGTGGAAATCATGAACGAACATGCGCAGAAATATGGCGATCGATTTGCTCCATGTGATGGACTACTCACGCGAGCAGGCATTGGTGCTAAGTTCTACGGTTAAAACCAAAGCTCTACTAAGGCGAACCAATGGGTTCGCCTTTTTCGTTTATGGGCGTTATTATCAAGAAAAACAAGAAACTAAAAAGGAAGTCTCATGGATGCTCTAGATTTATTGTTGAACCGTCGCTCAATCGCAAAGTTGTCTGAGCCTGCTCCAGAAGGAAAAGCGCTGGAAAACATTATTCGCGCAGGACTAAGAGCGCCAGATCATGCTGGTTTGACACCGTGGCGCTTTGTTATTGCGCAAGGTGAGGGGCTCAACAAATTGTCTGACATTCTAGTCAAAGCAGCACAAGCTGAGGACAGTGAACAAGCCGTTGTGGACAAGGTGAAAAATGCGCCGTTTCGTGCCCCAATGGTGATTACTGTTATTGCTAAAGTGACCGAACATGAGAAAGTGCCGGCGCTAGAGCAATACCTTTCAGCAGGTTGCGCGGTTCAAGCGATGCAGATGGCAGCGGTTGCTCAAGGTTTTCAGGGATTCTGGCGTTCGGGCAAGTGGATGTTCCACCAAGAAGTGCACCAAGCGTTTAATCTCGAAGGTGACGATGAAATTGTTGGTTTCCTTTATCTTGGTACGCCAGGTTGCACACCAATGAAAGTACCAGAGCGGGATTTGAGTAAGTTCGTCGAGTATCTGTAAGAATTAAAAAAAGCTTGGTGATTACCAAGCTTTTTTACTTTTGGCGCTTGATTAGGTCAACAGGCCCTAGTGAAGATTGTAAGCAATAACAAAATCAATAAACAAACGGACTTTTTCTGGTAGATGATCTTTATGGTTATAGAGCATATAGATATCGCGTGGGTTAGCACTCCAGTCTTCAAGTACGCGTACTAAGCTACCATCCTCAATGTACTCCCTCAGCATGACATCAGGCATAAGAGTGATACCTAAACCAGAAGAACAAGAGCTTCTTACCACGTCTAGGGTATTGGCTTGAAAGCGACCTTTATCGTTATTGATCACGGTTTCACCGCTATTGTTCGACAGCTGCCATTTAAGTAGTGGCGATCCTTTAAGCAAAGAGTGGTGATGCAGATCTTCTGCGTGCTTGGGTTCTGGATTTAACTTCAGATATTCAGGGCTAGCGACCAGAATATCAGCCACTGAACTGATTTTACGCGCGATGAGACTTGAGTCACGCTGCGGACCAACGCGAAAAATGACATCCCACTCAGTTGGGTCCAACTGATCGGCGTGGTTGCTGGTCGTTAGCTCAATATTGATGTCTGGGTACTTAGCCATAAAGGCGTTGTACATAGGCATCATCATGCGCTTAGTCAGGTTTGAAGGTGCGGTAATACGAATTTTACCTGCAGCACCACGGCACTCATCGGTTAACTCCTCTGCAGCTGAAGCTAAGCGACTAAGCAGAGGAGAACATTCATTGTAAAAACGTTCACCTGCTTCTGTAAGGGAAAGTTTACGAGCATGGCGATTGAGAAGGCGTAGGTTCAAAGAATCTTCTAGAGCCTGAATACGTCGCGTTATTGTCGCTACAGGAATCATCGTTTTACGAGAAGTTGCGGTATAACTCCCGTTTTCGACTACCAGTCTAAATAGGTTTAGATCATCTAATTTCATTGTATCAGACACACATTTTTACGAATTTGGTTAATTTATATGTATATCAAACGTCAAAGTTTGAGTCACATCAACAAGTTTATCGATATTTGCTATTCCATACATATAGTATGCAACAAGGCTTCAAAGTGGAAGATTTGTATAAATCGCAGTTCGAGACTACTTTTTAAGGAGTGTGTAGAACTAAATACAACAATAACAATAAAGAGCAGTAACATTAGTTTGTGTGAGGCAAAGATTTATGCATAAAACAGTTGAAGTTGGAACCAGTGCGGCTGTGCCTGTCGCCGCTGGGCAAAAGGTGATCATGCTGGTGGATGACGATCCTATCTTCCGCCGCATCACACTCGGCTTCCTAGAATCCCAAGGCTACAAGGTTGTAGAGGCGGAGAATGGACTCGATGGGTTGCAAAAACTGCGTTCAAATGAACCGGATTTGATTCTGTGTGATCTGTCGATGCCTATTTTAGATGGTATCGAGTTTGTTGAAGAGGTGAGCCTCGAATATCCCTCATTGCCGCTAATCGTTGTATCTGCCACCGATGAAATTTCAGATGTGGCGAAAGCGCTACGTTTTGGTATTAAAGACTTTCTGCCTAAACCAATCAGTAATCATGAGCACCTAGCGTGCGCTATTGAAAATACTCTTGATGACTCGGATAACCATTTAAGCGATCAACGTGATTTTTCCAGCCAATGGTTTAGAGTCGATAGCGGTGATATGCCAGAAGAGCAAGAGTTGCATTGGCATTTAGAGTACCTTGACGAAAATCCAAGCGCGGCTAAAGATTTGCTACATGCTCTGTTACCAGACAAAGATACTTCTCAAGGCGATTGGAAATGCAGCTATCGTTTGCTCCAGTCAACGGATGTGATGCCACTTGTCTTTGATTACGCATGGCTCATTAACGGGCAGTTTGCTTTTTATCTCGTTGATTCTGACAGTGAAGGGCAGCATGGAGCGGCCACCACCCTACTGGTTCGGGCACTTTTCCATGATTATCTACGTAACCTCAAGTGCTTTAATGCTGATCTTAAAGACATAGCAAGCTTGCTTGAGAAGGGGATTAAGTGCTCTGATTGCAGTACACCTGTTAAGGCCATATTTGGTATCGCTGATTTATCAGAGGGGACGTTATCACTTCTCCCTGCAGGATTAGATGCTCAGTGGGCTAACGGGTATTTTTCTCAGCACATTCCGGCAGGGGTTATGCTAGGAGAAAATTGCGTTAAAAACTTTATTACCACTGACTTGCCCATTCAGTCAGCTTGCCAGTTAACGCTAAGTCGTTTGGGCTCAAGCAGTTTTAGCTTAGATATTTATCGTGGCAGCAACGCCTAGCCACAATAGCTAGAATCATTAGCTGAGCATGACTCATCCCGATGGTGGGTATAAGGCTCAACAGACACATTTCAAATAACCCTTTTGTTAGTCGGTGTTTGTCGACTAACGATTAGGGTATAGTCCGCCATAAAACAAAAACAACCCAAGTTATTAACATTTGATTAATCTCATGGGAGTAAAGTCAACACCTATAATTAGAGAAGCAAGCTCATGGCAGACAAAGATTTTAAAGAACCTTATAATATTTACTACTTTCTTGGATTCATAGCAGTACTGCTTATCCCAACGCTACCAGCAACCTTGACTTGGATTCGCGTGCTTAATGGATATGCGGGCTTCTAAATAGCGTTCGGAGCATACCATCTTAATTCGCAGACTCTTTCTTAATTTTGTTGGTGTGCTCAGCCTAATTCTGGGCTTTATAGGTATTTTTTTACCACTCCTACCGACCACTCCGTTTATTCTTCTTGCTAGCGCTTGTTTTATGCGCAGTAGCCCCAAGTTTCATCGTTGGCTGCATCAGCACAAAACATTTGGTCCTATTCTGACGAATTGGCATCAAAATGGCGCTGTGACCGCTAAGGTTAAAAAGCGTGGTGTGATATGCATAATCATCAGTTTTGCTTTTTCAATTTGGGTCGTACCGCACTTCTGGTTAAAGATTGCCCTTGTATTGATGCTCATCATTTTACTCAGTTGGTTTATTCGTCTGCCTGTGACTGAGTACCTTGCCGATAGAGAAGAAAATCACTAAGATTGTGAAGAAGTGTGCCCGCTTTTGAAGTGGGCGTTTGTTTTTTAGGCACAATAAACCGCGGCAGTTACGTTAGTCATTTCCAGAGGTTAGGTTGTGCTCAGAATTACGCTAGCAAATGGTCAGTGTTTGGAAAAATGCGCCAACTAGCCAATCTAAGAATGAATTATGACTACTGAAACAATCTCACAGATCAAATCAAGCATTAAAAGCATCCCAGATTACCCTAAGCCAGGCATTCTATTTCGTGATGTAACAAGCCTAATGGAAGACGCAGCGGCTTATCAGGCTACGATTCAGCTGTTAGTTGATAAGTACAAAGATATGGGCTTTACCAAAATCGTTGGTACTGAAGCTCGCGGTTTTCTATTTGGCGCGCCATTGGCTTTAGAGCTTGGTCTTGGTTTTGTACCAGTACGTAAACCAGGCAAGCTACCACGTGCGACTGTTGCTCAGTCTTATGAGCTAGAGTACGGCACAGACACGCTTGAAATCCACGTTGACGCGATCAGTGAAGGTGACAAAGTTCTTGTAGTTGATGACTTACTTGCTACAGGCGGTACGATTGAAGCGACTACAAAGCTGATTCGCCAGCTTGGCGGTGAAGTTGAGCACGCTGCTTTCGTTATCAACCTGCCTGAGATTGGTGGTGATAAACGTCTTGAAGGCCTAGGCCTTAACGTTTACAGCATCTGTGAATTTGAAGGTCACTAATCGGGTAGGTTATTTATAGGTATCGTTTCATGAGTTATCTTGCCTTAGCGCGAAAGTGGCGACCAACCAAATTTAACGAAGTGGTTGGTCAAGCCCATGTTCTCACCGCGCTTGAAAATGCGTTGGCGCAAAATCGTCTTCATCATGCGTACTTGTTTAGCGGCACTCGCGGTGTGGGTAAAACCACTATCGGACGTCTGTTCGCCAAAGGTTTGAATTGTGAAACCGGCATTACCGCATCACCTTGTGGGGTCTGTGATACCTGTAAAGAGATCGATGAGGGTCGTTTTGTTGACTTACTAGAGATCGATGCAGCATCTCGAACTAAGGTTGAAGACACTCGTGAACTTCTCGATAACGTGCAGTACAAACCTGCACGTGGTCGATTCAAGGTCTATCTGATCGATGAAGTTCACATGCTCTCTCGCCATAGTTTCAACGCCTTGTTGAAAACTTTGGAAGAGCCACCTGAGTATGTGAAATTCTTACTGGCAACCACAGACCCACAAAAACTTCCCGTGACTATTTTATCTCGCTGTCTTCAGTTCCATCTGAAACCAATCAGCGTCGATAATATTCATGAGCAGCTTGATCACATCCTTCAGCACGAGAGCGTTAATGCTGAAGTGAGAGCATTAGGTATGATCGCACATGCGGCTGATGGCAGTATGCGTGATGCGCTAAGCCTGTCTGACCAAGCGATTGCCCTAGGGAATGGTCAAGTTCTGACGGACAGCGTCGCACATATGCTCGGAACCTTAGATACCGATCAAGCTTTACACCTACTTGAAGCTATCAGTTCTAAGCAGCCACAAACGGCGATGGAGTGTATCGCAACTCTCGCTCAAAATGGTGTCGAGTGGGAAGGTCTGCTCCAACAGTTAGCGACACAACTGCATAGACTTGCTATGTATCAGGCACTGCCTGCGACATTAGACCAAAACCAGCCCGATGCGGAAAAAGTTGAGCTGCTTGCGCGTGCATTAAGCCCACAAGATGTTCAGCTTTATTACCAAATTGCGTTAAAGGGACGACAAGATCTCCCTCTATCTCCTTCTGAAAGAGTGGGGTTAGAGATGGTTATCTTGCGTATGATGGCGTTTAGACCTGTTTCCCAGCCGCAAGCGAATGCCATTAGCACTCAAGTTGAAGCGTCTGCTCCTGTTGAACCTAAACCTGTGAACACGGTTCCTGTGGTCAACCCAGCCCTGCGTGCTCAGCCTAAGGCATCAATTCCTCAATCTCGACCTCAGGCTTCTCAACCTGATCCAACTGCAAGCGCAGTACCTTCTGTTGCGGATTATGGCTACGAGCCGCCGCAATATGATGAGCCACTGATTGAGCAATACATGCCACCAAGTGAGCAGTTTGTTCCCCCTCAGCCAGATATGGGGCAGCCAGCAGCTCAGCCGCAAAGTCAGCCATCATCGCAGCCGAGTGAACGAACTTCTTCGCCTTTAAGTGGTCTACGTCATCAGTTACGTTCGCAAAGAAAAGGGTTAAACCCTGGGCAAGGTAATACGCCAAAAAAGGCTAATGCGACATCTGAAAAACCAGAGTCTGTTTTAGACCGTGTAGCAAAAAAACACGGTGGATCAGCGCAGGTGTCGCCATTGTCACAATCCAACTTCAATGCAGCACCTGAGCCAGCTAAGGATGAACCATATCAATGGAAACCGACCTTACCTCAGACTCAGAAAGAATCGATAGAGCTAACGCCAACGTTACTCAAAAAGGCGTTAGAACATGAGAAAACACCAGAAATGGTGCAAAAGCTCGTAGATGAGAGCTTAGAAAAAAATGATTGGGCGAAACTGATTAGCCAGCTAACAACAGCGAAGCTAACGGAGCAGCTTGCACTAAACTCATATTATGAGAAAAGTGGCGCGTCTATTTCATTGACGTTAAGAGCGACACAGGCGCATCTGAATACAGACAAAGCGCAAAGTGAACTGCTGGGGGAGCTCAATCGCGTTCTCGGAGAAGAGTGTCACCTAAGTGTCGAAGTAGGAGAGAGTGGTGAAACGCCATTGGAGCTGCGAGATAAGCTCTATCAAGGGCGTTTACAGCAAGCTTTCACCAGCTTAGAGCAAGACCAGAATGTTCAGTTTATCGAGAAGCGCTTTGCTGCTCAGCTCGATAAAGAGAGCGTTAGACCAATATAATTGTCGGGGTTGAGTTTTACTAATTGGGCCCCATCTAATAACGAAACAAGCTAACTAACCAGAGAGATAAACATGTTTGGTAAAGGCGGTATGGGCAATCTAATGAAGCAAGCCCAGCAAATGCAAGATCGCATGCAAAAGCTTCAAGAAGAAATCGCTAATATGGAAGTAACAGGTGAGTCTGGTGCTGGCCTAGTGAAAGTAACCATTACTGGTAGTCACAGTGTTCGTCGTGTTGACATTGATGAAAGTCTAATGGAAGACGACAAAGAAATGCTTGAAGATCTTATTGCAGCAGCTTTCAACGACGCAGCACGTCGTGTTGAAGAAACTCAAAAAGAGAAAATGGCTGGTGTAACTGGTGGTATGCAACTTCCACCAGGCATGAAGATGCCTTTCTAATAGAGTAAGAATTAATGCGCACCAGTCATATGCTGGAGCAATTGATGGAGGCCTTACGTTGTCTGCCTGGGGTTGGCCCCAAGTCGGCGCAGCGTATGGCCTTTCATTTGTTACAGCGTGATAGAAAAGGCGGCTTGCAGCTCGCAGATTCGTTAAGCCATGCGATGACCGAAATTGGTCACTGTAGCGAGTGCCGTACTTTTACTGAAGAAGAAACTTGCCATATCTGTACTAATCCTAAAAGACAGGAAAATGGTCAGATTTGTGTGGTTGAAAGCCCTGCGGATATCGCAGCGGTTGAGGCAACTGGCCAATTCTCCGGTCGTTACTTCGTGCTGATGGGACACCTTTCACCACTAGATGGGATTGGTCCTAGTGATATTGGTTTAGATACGCTGGACTTCCGCCTTCGTCGCGGAGATATCAGTGAAGTGATTCTTGCCACTAACCCGACGGTTGAGGGTGAAGCAACGGCCCATTATATTGCTGAGCTTTGCCGAGAGCATCAAGTTCAAGCGAGCCGTATTGCTCATGGTGTTCCTGTCGGGGGTGAGCTAGAGCTCGTTGATGGCACAACGCTATCACATTCTTTACTTGGTAGGCAGAAGCTTTCTTAATGAAATGATAAGACCGCGGGAAACTGCGGTTTTTTATTGGAATCGATGTTTGATAGCAATCCATCCCTAGATTGCTCGTGAGAATTAACCCGTTAGAAACGGTAGTCGAATGAGAGACTTATTTGATTGTTGTATGGGATTGAAACCTTGGTTGTTTCGCCACTGTCCCAGTTAATGGTGTTGTCGTATGATTCAAACATATGACGGTATTGTAAATCAGCAGATAAATTATCAAGAATTTGGTATTGCGCACCAACTTGTAAACCGTAAGTGAAGTCAGTATGACTGGCTTTGTGAGAAGCGCCATCCCCTGTATCACGATTATAAATCGACATTTCAACTCGGTTGTTAACCAAACCAACCGTAGCACCCCCAAACAAAGATAAATCTGAAGTGAGTGCATGAAGGTAATCATAAGAAATCAGGTATTCTGTTTGAGCAAGATCGACACCTGAGCTCACGTGCTCAGGTTCTTCATTTAGACGGTTACGATAGAGCGAAGAGTCAACCATGTGGTTGATCGTGGCAGTAAATCGGTGGTTATCCTCTAAATATAAGCCGGCTCTTATGTGGAACGCGCCACCCTTAGCGTTATCGCTGAACGTGCCGAACTCGCTATCGCTGACTTCTCCCTTTACTCCTTGGTAGCCGCCACCTGCACCGATGAAGAACTCAGTGGCGTAAACCGAACTAGAAAGGCTAGCAATCACGAGTAAGCTAAGCTGTTTTTTCATTTTAACCTCCAAAGAAATGAGGCAAACATTATCTTTGGAGCTAAATTAGAGGACTAATTAATAGGCCTTATAACGATGATAATTTTTACTTATCAGGTTAGAGTTTCAAGCTCTGTAATGTTATCTAATGCTTGTTGATTCGAAGAACCACACACCACTGGGCATGGTTTAAACTCATGGCAGACCTTTGGCCGCTCTGGTTTTCCAAACAGTTTGCAAAGATTATCTTCATTTAGCTGAATACAGCGTTGTCCCGCGGGCTTTCCTTTAGGCATACCGGGTATAGGTGAAGAAATACTAGGGGCTATGCAGCATGCGCCGCAGCCTAAACGACATTCCATCTACTTGCTTCTCTGATCAATAACCTCGATATAGTAGCAAAAAACGTGAACTCTATCACTAGATTGAGCCCTTCTTGCTGAAGTTAAGATTTTGGGAGGCCAAGTCTTGTATGAGACAGAGCTTGAATTAATTCAGTGCGTTCTTTCTGTGTTGCAATGAGTTTTTTAGGGTCGGTTATTGTATAAATATTGGGGGCAGTATGTCGCTCAAAGTTGACATGTTTCCCATTGAGGATCAATTCAATATGCAAGTGTGGGCCTGTTGTTCTTCCACTATTACCTGAACGCCCTATTTCTTGTCCCTGTGAAACATGGTCACCTGTTTGGACTGATCGTTTTGATAGATGAAGATATCTAGATACTGCGCCATCCGAGTGTTGGATGTTTATGTAATGACCTGCAAAGCGGTTGTATCGAGACTTAATTACACGTCCATCAGCAATACTATGAATGGGAGTCCCTACAGGAACAGCATAATCTGTCCCTAAATGGGGCATAATTCGATTGGTAATTGGGTGGAGGCGCTTAAGACTAAATTCTGAGCTTACTTTATAGGTGTTACTTAGAGGGTATTTATAGGTGTTTTTACTATCCACCTTCTCTCCAAATTGATTCAATGCCTCGTTGTTTTTATTAGTGCTAATAAAAAAATCACTTTCACTGCCACTGTAGTAAAAAGAACGGATTGACCTTTCATTATGATTATTGTTATTTAACTTAATAGCAAATCGGTCTCCTTTTTTTACGGAGCCTATAATATCGAACTGGTCTCCAATTAAATTTAGTAACGTGGTTATTTCTTTGTTTGATAGTCCGGAGTTTAATATTGAGTTAACAAATGAGTAATCGATGGAACCAGTTATGATGCTCTCACTTTTGGGCAGGGCGCGAGGGAGAGAGTCTGTGTACTCATCAGCAACCGTCAGGTGTCTAGGAGCCTCGAGAGCATAATCTGGACTAAGCGCGTATCGTGTAATGGAAACACCTACAACCAATGCTACTGAGGTGACAAAAAGAGCCAAGGCAATATTATTACTGTTTTGTCGAAGTATTAAGCTAGTCATTGATTCTGAGGCTGAGGATTAAGAAAGAGTTGATAGGGATTATAATATTTTGAAAATTTTTTACACTCGTCTAGCCATAATTAGTGTGTTTTAACTAATTAAACAATTATACGTACCGGATTATTCAGGGTGGCGATGTGGAATTTGACTGTTCAAGTAGTTTTTTTGTCAGATAAAGTGGTTTTTTCGCCACGTTGAGATATTTTTTGACGATAATATAATCGCGGAAAAATACACTTCGCCAAACTATTATGTTCACTAAAAATATACTGAAACTCTACCTTAGCCTTCTGGCCGCGTCATTAATATTAACCGCTTGTGGTGGCGGTGGTGATGGAGGTAGCGACAATACCCCTCGCGCTCGTGAAACAGGAATCATTTACGGAAATGTTTTCGATGCTCCAGTTTATGGTGCAACAGTTAACGTTTGGGAATATGACGACGGGAAGCTAGGCAGAAAATTGGCGAGTGCAACCACAGATTCTGTGGGGAACTACAAACTAGAATTTGAAGCATCGTCTCGTCCATTATTGGTTCGCTCTGAAGGGGGAGGATACACCGACCCATTGACCAAAGAGACAGTTTCAGTAAGTAATGGCAATGTTCTTAAGCTCGATGCAGTAATCAATTATAGCGAAGGCAAGACTCATAGCTTGATGCTCACTCCATTGACGAACATAGCAGCGGGTCTAGCAAAGTACAAAATCTCAAAAGGTGAAGCAGGTTCCAGTGCAATTTCTTCCGCGATAGGAAGTGTGAACACAATGTATGGTTTTAATGTCAATGAAACCTTACCGATTGACATCACCAAAGGTGGTCAAAGCGGGTACGCAACTCCAGGACACCAGTACGGGGCTTTACTTACAGCCTACTCGTCACTGTCTTACGACATGATTAAAAAGCATGGTAACTCTGACAATGTCTATACTTCCATGCACCTTGCCGATATTCAATATAGAGATGTAGTTGCTGACGGCTTGCTCAATGGTGAAGAGATCAGCCCAATAACAGGCGGGCTAACGAAATCAACGTTTGGTCAAAAAAAGATCACTAGTGATGTGTATACAAACGAGCTTTCCCAACATGTTTTAATTGTAGTGAATAACCCAGACCTGAATGTATCTGGCACATCTGGCGATGATTATGTTGAATTTAGTAAACAGTTGAATGGACAGGGTACGAATGGAAACAGCGGTGGCCTAATCCCTCCTAGAGATGAAACTCAGATAGATACCACTGCGCCAAGTGCTACCCGAGTTGGAAGTGAGGTGTTAGCAGGCAAAGATAAAGTTGCTATCGCTTTAACTGACGAAGTCGGTGTGAAGGATGTGTCAGTTTATATTCAGTATGAACTGAATGGATCATGGTCAAGTGAATATCAATGTGATGACTTGCAATCTTCAGGAAGTCAGTTTTGCTCGATCGTCTTTGATGAGTTTAAAGCAGGCCTACGTGAAACCAAAATCAACGTAAATATTGATACCGCAGCTATTGATAGTGTTGATGTTGATAGCAGTACAGGTTTATCAAATATAACGGGTGCTCGTTTGGTTGCCTATACATCAGATGTTTTAGGCAACGCACTGGTAGCCGGAAGTGATACTGGGCATTTAATTCCGTTCAAATGGGATAACAATGAGCCTGTTATTGAAATTACCTCAAGTACTACCATCAAGAAGGAAGATACCGACTACGTACTTAAAGGTATTGTGAAAGAGCCACCTGAAGAGCTAGCTTCTGTGACGGTGTCGTTTAAAGGAGGTTTACCAACAGCATTGGAGTGTGTTTCAGCCAGTGCGGGTAAGGCTTGTGAATTTAGCAACAACTATAAAACCTCAGATTTTCTATCATCCACTTCGTTTGAGGTTCGCGCGACAGACCAAAGAGGTAATGTAGGAATCAAGCCTTTTGAGGTACGTCAGGATGATCAAGAGCCGACTCAAGATCTCTCGTTTCCAGAAGGTGCACCTATGAACTTTGTTCATGTCGATGTATCTGGAGAAAGAACCACCGTTGAAGGCCCTTATAATCAAGATACTTATACACAAGATAATGTTCAGACCAGCCAAGACTACTTAAAGATCGATTATATCTATGCAAGCGAAGGCATAAAGAAGGCGATTCCTAATACTGACTTTAAGAACTTTAACCCTAGTGTGCTGAAAGAAAACAAAATCCCTTATCTACGTGTCAGAGTGTTCGACATTAATAGCAGTACAGTACTAGGTTCGAGTGCAGACGATTTAACTTTAACGGTTAAATACTATGTAAGCGCCAAAAATGATGGCAACTATACGTATAAAGACCAAATCAAGAATAAAGCGTCGGATGGCACTGCCAATATTCCACATGAGACAATTGTAAAAGAGAATGGTCGAGTAGAAGAAATGATCTACTATGTACCATTCGTGAGAGAAATACTTGGCTCCAGTTTTAAGAGCGCGTCAGAAAACAGCAGCCATATGATTACCATTCAAACGCAAGATGGTGCTGGCAACGACAGCCAGCCGCTGAATATCTATTTTCGCAGTAGTTTTGACTTGCCAACGATGAAAGTCGTGACGCCATTCATTGGAGCTCGCGTACAGTTGGAGGGCCTAGCTCCATCTGGAGAATTTACATCATTGGCAAGTTGTACGACTCAAACTAGTCAAACGAAAACAGAACTTGATGTCGCCTCTTGTGAAGCGACAACTGACCTAGTCAATTACGACTTTATGCGAGTAAGGCTCATCGGTGTTGAGGGCGCTGCGCCACATTACTATCAGTGGAAAAACGATCCAGGCGCAAAGCAGGAAGTTAAACTCAATAACGCTAACATTGGCGCATATTTTAAACTCAACGGTTCGCAGACATTTTATCTAACAGAATTATCAACTTATCAAACGGGATTGTTCGACTACCAGTGGAACAAGCTCGCAGCAGGTGGAAAAACTTCTGCACGCGCCATTGAAATTTTGGATGATGTAAAAGAAGCATTGGCGGGTCGCTATAACAACTCGTTTTTTGGGTTTGATCCAACGGTTACCCCCTATGCAACTAATGAGATGTTAGCTAATGCGATTCCTAAGAACCCTTCCAATGACTACTTACATCGTTTCCTCGTTGAAGGGTTTGAGAAATTGGCACAACAAACACCGTTATACAATTCTGTGGACTTCTCGTCAGCGGTCTATGATGACTTTAGCTATGACGGTAAAGCCAATGGCATGGGTGCTGGTAATCGCCAGATTGTACTTGATCTCTATAAGTTTGGGCCTGATACATACCGAAAGCATTTGGCTCAAAATTACTACGATATTATGACGAGCAATGGAATAGAGTCTAACGTCGCGCAAGCCTACGCTGATGTCATTTCCAAAGCTAACCCAAGTTTGGATGGAACTCCTATTTTTGATAAAGAAGGAGAAAGTATTGATAAGCTTCCTCCTCAGCCGACTATCGTGATCCAAAGTGGCAGAGAAACTACTGTTGGAAACAAGCGATATGTTGCTGGCCAATTGGAATCAAAAATTATACTGGAGGACCCTTCTGGCATCGATACAAAAGACGGGAGTCAACCTAAGTTTGTCACTAGATGGTACAAGCAAGGTGACCCAAATACCCCAATTGATTTAGATCTTGAAATTACAGAAGGCGGAGCGAGTTCGAGCTATCGCAAAGAGTATGGGTTCACTCTAAATACACAGTCTACTAACTTACCAGGTATTGTTGAATTTGCGTTGGAAACCAGTGCAAAAGACTTGCAAGGTAACGCCTATGGTTATGATGGTAAAGTCCCTCACTTACAGTCACTCTACGTCGATAATGACTACCCTAAAGCGAGTTATGTATTACCGAATGGCATTGAGTCTGATGAAGTCTATCTGAATGCAAGCTACGTACAGGAGTTGACGTTTAAGGTCGAAGATACAGTCGGTGATAAGTTGGATCAAAGGGGACTAACTTTTTCAAAGTTAAGCGGGGAGAAACTCCCTTTCACACACGAACGGTTTTCTAGCAACACGAATGAGTTCTTTAAAGTCAAACTCTGTACCGGTACTCGTTGTGCAGACCAAGGCAAAGTCATCGACCCAGGTCAAGGTGAATGGCTAGTATCCGTATCGGCTGAAGACCACCTTGGTAATAAAGTCACTGACGGGACCTCTTCAGCGCCGAAGTTTAAGGTATTAATTGATTCGAAGGCACCGGTTGTGAATGGAAAAGTGATTTCCAATCGTCTAGGTGGAAATGCAGCTTGGACGCCTGATATTAGCTGGGGATTAAGTCCGGGTAAGCAAGTTGACGTTTTACTGAAAACGGGGGCTGGCAAGCTGGTTAACCTGAAGCACTATGAGGTTGAGCCTCCAACCAGTGATGAACCTTATTTGTTCGGAACACAGCCAGACGTTAGAGTTCGGTTGGTTCCCACGGCTTTCGACTATAAGGAAACAAATACGTTCAAGGTGGTCGCAGCGAACAGCGCTTTCCCTGCGAGTACAAGTGAAGGAGAGTTTGAGTTTAAAGTCGACAATAAAGGCCCAGATATTGTTTTAGATAGCCCATGGATTGCCGACGCAGTCTCAAAAGAAAACTATGTAATGGGTCGTAAATTTAATATTAGATTCAGTTCTGTGACCGACGATTCAGAAGTGAAAACGGTTTCTCTGTGGCAGGATGGAAAAGATACGGCCTTATATACCCTTGAGCCTAAGAACCCTAGTCAGCCATTTGAAATGTCTATTGGGACTGATCAGAGTGATCAAATTCAGTTAGACCCAGATGATAAATCAGTCAAACTGATTGTAAAAGCGACAGATGAATATGGTTTTGTCTCTGAGTCTCAGCCAAGCAAAATATTACTCGATAGAGAAGGCCCTACGTTATCTTTGCATGGCTATAAGCCAGAGCGTGAGGATATTTACTACCTTGGTAAATATGTATTTGACGTGATTGCTGAAGACCTTGATAAAGAAGGTGTACCTTCATTGGCTGGTGTGAACAAAGAGAGCTTGGAATACTGGACTTATACAGATATCCCACCTCAGACTGAAACAGGTACAAAAATCGGCGAGACGCTGAAGTTACCTTTGGGTGACTTGAAAGATGGTGATAACTGGGTACGTCTAAAAGGTAACGATGTTCGAGGAAATACTTCTACGTCTGACTTTAAAGTTAAAGTTCACAACAACATGCCTAGTATTAAGTCTTATGCGTTAGCGTACAAAGATGATCAGACGAATATTGACGGTGCAATTACTCGTGACGCTCCAGTTGTCGTGACGATGGAAGTAGAGGACGTAAGTGGTATTGATAAAATTGAGGCGACTTATAAACACTCTGCTCAACCACAGTCTTCTGATCTTGCGTTCATAGAGATTTCGAAAGGTAAGTACCAGGCTGAATTGTCGCCTGCAGACCTCCCAGAAGATGGAAGATACGACCTTAGAATTAAGGTTTTCAATAACGTGAAATATAACGTGGAGTCTGATCGTAAAGTTAACGACTTTACAAAAACGATGAGCGTGCAAAGACAAGGTGTTGACCTTACCATAGCAACGCCACATCCGTTCCAAAGTCATATCTCTGGCCCTGAGTTATCGGTAACGTTTAATTCTGTTGGAGAAGTGAAAGCTAAGACTTTAGAGTGTTGGGTGAGAGAAAACTACACTTCGGATAACGCACCATCTGATAGTTACGCGTACTCGGGTGTTATTGATAACCCTCAAGAACCTTATTCTTGTACTGTTAGAAGTGACCGCAGTATGTCGACCGACCCAGTAGTACTGATAACTAGAACTATTGGTACCAATGATAAATCTACAGTAAAAAAATTCCGCTTTAATATGGTCGATACAGATGCGCCGGTTGTTAAGCATGGTGATACGTACCAATTTGTTGGTACTGAAGTTTCTGATGACTCTCCGGATGGGACAAACAAAACGCTTCAATTCTCGTTAGACTTTGAAGATAAGTTATCTGGAGTAAACACCTCTAATAAAGATGCTTACCCTAAACTAGTTAGAAATCGTGGAAATATGGCCTTTACTCCTCAAACCTGTACTACGCAAACAGAAGGTAAGACGTCATGTACTTACATTGAAAAGTACAGTGATGTTATTGATGGTTTAAGTTCTAGTCACGACTACAAAATTAAGAACTTAACCGACATTGCGGGGAATGTAGCTGCTGACCATAGCTTGACGTTGTTGCTCCCTACAGTTAATCCGACTGTTGAAATTCTAAGTCCTCAGACAGATTCGGTAATTGACGGGCAGCAAGAACTTAGAGTGTCATTTAAAATTAAACGCAACGACAATTCTAGGTTAGATAATATAACAGCTAACGTAGGCGGTACGTCATATAACAAGAGAGATAACGATGACATGTTCTCTGATCTTAAGGTATGCGGAACTGGAGATTTGGCTGGTTATGATTGCTCGACGTTCTCTACCCAGTTGTCTAAAGATACTGATGGTAAAACATTGAAGGTTAGCATTTCTGCCATTGATGTATGGTCGAATAAAAGTAGTGATAGTATCAATGTCAAAGTTGATCAATCACCACCTACTATTGGTGAAGAGGTATTTATTACTCAGTCAGGGTCCGACAAAATCCGTTTCAGATTTAACATTAAAGATGAGGTAAGTGGCCTAGCCAAAGTTAAGTACGAAGTTCTTAATCCTTCATTTGAAGAAGAAAAACTGACGGATATGGACTACTTTGAGTTAGATAAATCACAGCTTGAAGGTATTGATAGCATTCAAGTGCGCATATATGCGACTGATAAAGTGAACTTGACCACTTCAGCTTCTAAGACTGTCGATATTAAGACGCCGGAAGTTACGGTGAGTTTTGAAGGCATTACCTCATTAGAAGGTGGCAAGCTATTACTTAAAAACAACAGCCAGAGTTTTACTATTACGACAGTTGATAAGGAAGGTCTAAGGGCTTCTCAATACAGTTTAGAGCTAGTTCCAAGTACTGGAGACAGCTTGAAATATACTGGTAACATTAACTCATCAAGTGCTAATGGCACGATGAACTTTACTGTTAATGATCAAGCTGCTTATACCTTTAAGGTAGCCGTAACGGATTCTATTGGTAGGCAAGTGAAGAGCTTCAAGCTCTTCAATGGTAATTACGATGATACAGGCATTCCTACCATTGTTGACCATGAGCTACCAACGGTTTCGATAGCAAGCGCGACGCAGCTATCCCAGGTTCCTGATAACGGTAGATATCAGCTAGATGTCACAGCATATGTCGCTGACAAGAATTTAAATGTGGTCAGCTCATTTGCAGATAATGGTAGCGGACGCTTTAACCCTCAATCAGTCACTAAGCCTACTAACGAGTCGGATCCTTATGTATTCCACTACCTTCTTGCGCCGGGGAGTTATACGTTCAATGTGAGCGCCACTGATCTAGCAAATCAGAGCGCTGAACGTACGATTGGCGCGAAAGTTGAGGCAGCGACAATCCCGACACTAGCAATCTCGACATCAGCTACTCCCCCTCTCGCGGGAGGGGAAGAGGCGACTCTAACGTTTAAATTTTCTGAAGAAGTCAAAGATTTTGACTTCTCAGATGTAAAGCTTACTGCGAGTGATAGTGGAAGTATTGGTCAGCTTAAACAAGAAACTTGGGCGACAGCTGACAATATTACTTGGACGGTTAAGTACTTAAGTCCAGTCGGCGAAAACAAAAATATAACGATACGGGTTGATGATAATAGTTACCAGAGCTTAAACACTATCCCCGGAAAAGGGGATAGTTTGCTTCTGGGGGTTGAAGGCGTGTTACCAACCCTTACAAATGCGACCTTTACTCCGGGTTACCAAGCCATTGGTCAAAGCGTTGATGTGAGACTGGAGTTTGATAAAGAGCTGCAGTCTGCGACCGCGACTTTAGGGGGCACGACCATCAGTTCACTGGCGGCGACGGCAGACAAAAAAGTATGGACAGGTAACGTGACGGTACCGAGCAGCAGTGACCGCAGTGTGGGACTCGTGGTGAGCAACTACACCGATACACTGGGTAATGTAGGCGATGACAACAGCACACATGCTTTACCGATCACCCCTACTATCGCGATTGGTAGCATTAATGGTGGTAATACGGTGAACGCTTCGGATGCAGCGGCGGTGGCTGTTATTGGTAGCAGTACGCGTTTTGCGTCGGGTGAGTCGTTAACGGTTCAAGCGAGCGACACGAACGGTGGTAAAACCCCAGCAACGACCGTCAATGTATCCGGTGATGGTAGCTGGAATGTGAACCTAGACATGAGTGCGCTGCAAGACGGCCAAATTACCGTGACGGTGACAGGAGAGAACAACCTGAATGCGGTGGCGACGCCAGCGACAGGCACGGTGCAAATGACCCGAGCGAAGCCAAGCTTAACGGCGGCGACCTTTACTCCGGGTTACCAAGCCATTGGT
>WJXF01000035.1_pt1 | contig 63478 bp, 68 predicted proteins | sample 9263211 | NCBI WGS metagenome assembly WJXF01 (sample SAMN12697362, study PRJNA563984) | aquatic metagenome | isolation source: water sample from a prawn hatchery tank treated with erythromycin, plated on... | place: Australia | collected 2018-10-17
CCCAACTACGACAGGTAAACGTTGCATCATAATTAAGAGAAGAGCTAGACCGAATATGTTCGAACAAAATCTGACTTCAGAAGCATTAACAGTAACTACAGTAACGTCACAGGACCAGATTACTCAGAAGCCACTACGTGACTCTGTTAAAGCGTCTCTTAAAAACTACTTGGCTCAACTAAATGGCCAAGAAGTAACAGAACTATATGAATTAGTTCTAGCTGAAGTTGAACAGCCACTATTAGATACCATCATGCAGTACACTCGCGGTAACCAAACTCGCGCAGCAACTATGATGGGTATCAACCGCGGTACTCTTCGCAAGAAACTTAAAAAATACGGCATGAACTAATCGTTCATTCGATATTTTGATTTTAAGAAGCCGGGCTTACGTCAGTAATCCCGGTTTTTTTATCATTAGACCCAGTGTTAGTTGCACGAATATTCAGCGATCTGTGATCTATTGCGATTGCTAACCTCAAAGTGGTCGATATAATAATCAATTACGTTTACGTTCGGACTAATCTACATGGTTGATATGCAAAGGGAAGAATGGCTGAGTCTTATGCTCTCCGAGCTACCTGATCGTCTGCTGATCATTGATGAGCACGGACGTATCGTAGATAGCTTTGGTGAAGCAACTCAATCAGATCCTGAATTAACCAATAAGTACCTCAACCGTACGTTTAGCGAGATCCTTCCAGAAAACCTTGCTGAGAACTTGGAGCACCACTTCAAACAGGTGTTAACCTCAGGTCAACGTAAAACTCTGCAATACTCAATGACCCCTTGCCAACAGCTGCTGCTTTCTATCGAAGAGCTTGAAGCTTGGAATGGCGTTGACGAAAGATGGTTTGAAGCCTCTCTCAAGCCCATCACATTAGCAAGCGGCGCCAAATACGTTCTGTGGCAAGAGCAAGAGATCACCAAAGCTCACCTTCACCAAGTTGAATTAAAGAAACTGGCTGAAACCGATGAGTTGACTGGCATATTAAACCGCCGTGCCTTTATGCTAAGGCTAGAGCGGGAATTCGATAGCCCAACCCAGCAGCACCTTTCTTGTTTGATGATTGATATCGACCACTTTAAAGAAATTAATGACCAAGTGGGCCACTTGTCCGGTGATGAAGTCATCGTCCAAGTTGCGCATATTTGCCAAGGGTTAATTCGCTCCAGTGATTATATTGGCCGTTTGGGTGGTGAAGAGTTTGGTGTGGTGCTTTCTCGCACTAACGCAATTCAAGCGTACGATATTGCTGAGCGCATCCGTCACTCGATTGAGACCACTCCTTGTCAGGTAGATGATCACATCATCTTGCCGACAGTGAGTATTGGGATTGCCGAGTTGAATGACCATGTATCATCCGTTAGAGAACTCATGGTACAAGCAGACAAAGCGATGTATTACTCCAAACAAACCGGTCGTAACCAAGTCACTCTCTACTACGAGAATCTTCCGGACATCAAGTCAAACACTGAGTTGAAAGCCAATATCCGCCGCGCTTCTTAAACCCCCTTTTTTATCTCACAGCAAGAGTCTTGGTGTTCTTCGCTCGCAAGTGCACCTAAAATCGAGCAATGACTGGCATCGTCATCAACGTGCCCACAGCAAGCATCATTAATTTTCTTCAGTGCTGTGCGAATTCGAGTTAATTCAAGAATCTTTTCATCAATCACAGAAAGCTTAGCTGTAGTGATCGCCTTAACTTCGGCGCAACTATGTTCTGTAGCCTCAAGTTTTATCTCTAAAAGTTCGCGAATCTCATCCAAGCTCAAACCTAAGTCTTTCGCTTTGAGGATAAAGCTGACTTGATGTTGGTTTTCTTCATTATAGAGCCGGTAACCTGAATCACTGCGACCTGCTGGTTTAATTAGCTGATTCTTTTCGTAAAAGCGTAATGTATCTGCTGTGACATTACAGCGCTTAGCCAATTCTCCGATCTGGAACATAACTTTTCCTATTAACTGTTTCGTTACGTTTTAAGCCTAAACTTGAGCTTTTCACAATTATTTTTGAGATGCCAAACGATTGCGCGAGCTTTTTTGTAATAAATTAGTTAGAATGTGCGCCATCAAACTCAGAGACTAGTTTACCACCAACAAATGTTGGAAAGGTCTTTACCAAAACTGGCCAATATCTTACTGCCTGATTGTAATCAAAGCATAAGAACAAGTTCACTTTTGGCAAATATCTTTATCTTACGTATTAACTCTGTGACTTTGAGGAAATGGAAGCATGACTAACGCTCGTCCTATTCGCCGCGCACTAATCAGCGTATCAGACAAAACTGGTATTGTTGAGTTTGCCCAAGCTCTTGCTAACCGAGGTGTTGATATTCTATCAACAGGTGGCACTGCTCGCCTACTGGCAGAAAAAGGCATCTCAGTAACTGAGGTATCAGATTACACTGGTTTCCCAGAAATGATGGACGGTCGTGTTAAGACGCTTCACCCTAAAGTACATGGTGGTGTGCTAGGTCGTCGTGGTCAAGATGACGACGTAATGGAAAAGCACGGTATCAACCCAATCGACATGGTTGTGGTTAACCTTTACCCATTCGCTGAAACAGTAGCGAAAGAAGGTTGTACTCTTGCCGACGCAGTTGAGAACATCGATATCGGTGGTCCAACTATGGTTCGCTCAGCAGCGAAAAACCACAAAGATGTGACTATCGTCGTTAATGCGCACGACTACGACCGTGTTATCGCTGAGATGGATGCTAACGAGACGTCTCTAACTCTAGAAACACGTTTTGACCTAGCTATCGCAGCCTTCGAGCACACAGCCTCTTACGACGGCATGATCGCTAACTACTTCGGCACTATGGTTCCATCTTACGGAGAGAACAAAGAAGGTGACGAAGAGAGCAAATTCCCTCGCACATTCAACCAGCAGTTTATCAAGAAACAAGACATGCGTTACGGTGAAAACAGCCACCAAGACGCAGCTTTCTATGTTGAAGCAAATCCAGAAGAAGCCTCTGTTTCTACTGCTCGCCAAATCCAAGGAAAAGCCCTTTCTTACAACAACATCGCCGATACTGACGCAGCACTTGAGTGCGTTAAAGAGTTCGACGAGCCAGCATGTGTGATTGTTAAGCACGCTAACCCATGTGGTGTTGCGCTAGGTGGCAACATCCTTGAAGCGTATGATCGCGCATACAAAACTGACCCTACTTCTGCTTTCGGCGGCATTATCGCCTTCAACCAAGAGCTAGATGCAGCAACAGCAACGGCCATCGTTGAGCGCCAATTCGTTGAAGTCATCATCGCGCCATCAGTATCTGCTGAAGCAATTGAGGTGGTTGCAGCGAAGAAGAACGTTCGCCTTCTAGAGTGTGGCGAGTGGACAACTAAGACTACGGGCTTTGACGTGAAACGCGTTAATGGCGGCCTACTGGTTCAAGACCGTGACCAAGGCATGGTAAGCCTAGATGACCTTAAAGTGGTTTCTAAGCGCCAACCAACAGACGAAGAGCTAAAAGACGCCCTATTCTGCTGGAAAGTGGCTAAGTACGTTAAATCAAATGCGATTGTTTACTCGAAGGGTGACATGACTATCGGCGTTGGCGCTGGCCAAATGAGCCGCGTTTACTCAGCGAAGATCGCAGGCATCAAAGCGGCTGACGAAGGTCTACAAGTTGAAGGCTGTGTAATGGCATCGGATGCGTTCTTCCCATTCCGCGACGGTATCGATGCGGCTGCAGAAGCAGGCATCAAGTGCGTGATTCAACCGGGCGGCTCTATGCGTGATGACGAAGTTATCGCAGCAGCAGACGAACATGGCATGGCGATGATCTTTACTGGAATGCGTCACTTCCGCCACTAGAAAGAAGCGAGAGCGCTGCGCTTCTGGAAACGGGAACGCAGCGCTCCGAGTAGAGCAAAACTAACTTAGATTTCTCAAAACCGTCATTCCGTATAGCGAGGAACGAACGTAGTACGGAATCTCTAGGTTTAACATGTTAAACAGATTCCCGACAGTTTCGTTCCTCAACTTCGGGAATGACGACTTTTGATTGAAGGATTTAAAATGAACGTACTTATCATTGGTGCTGGCGGTCGTGAACATGCACTAGGCTGGAAAGCGGCGCAAAACCCAAACGTAGAAACCGTATTTGTTGCACCTGGTAACGCAGGTACTGCTCTTGAGCCTAAGCTTAAGAACGTCAACATTGGTGTTGAAGCGATTTCTGAACTGGTTGCTTTCGCCCAAGAGAAAAAAATCGAGCTAACTATTGTTGGCCCTGAAGCGCCGCTTGTTATCGGTGTGGTTGATGCTTTCCGTGAAGCGGGCCTGCCAATCTTTGGCCCAACCGAAGCAGCAGCACAGTTAGAAGGCTCAAAAGCGTTTACTAAAGACTTCCTAGCTCGTCATAACATCCCAACCGGTGCTTACGCCAACTTCACTGAAATCGAGCCTGCATTGGCTTACGTTCGTCAGCAAGGTGCACCTATCGTGGTCAAAGCCGATGGTCTTGCGGCAGGTAAAGGCGTTATTGTTGCGATGACTCTAGAAGAAGCCGAAGACGCAATCAAAGATATGCTAGCAGGCAACGCATTTGGTGAAGCGGGTAGCCGCGTGGTTATCGAAGAGTTCCTAGACGGTGAAGAAGCAAGCTTCATTGTGATGGTGGATGGTAAGAGCGTTCTACCTATGGCCACTAGCCAAGACCACAAACGTGTCGGTGACAAAGATACTGGCCCTAACACAGGTGGTATGGGTGCTTACTCTCCTGCACCTGTTGTGACTCCAGAAATCCACGAGCGTATCCTTGAAGAGGTTATCTACCCAACAGTTCGCGGCATGGATGCAGAAGGTCACCCATACACAGGCTTCCTCTACGCGGGTCTAATGATCGGTAAAGACGGCACGCCAAAGGTTATCGAATATAACTGCCGCTTCGGCGATCCAGAAACGCAACCTATCATGATGCGTATGGAATCTGATCTTGTCGAGCTATGTCTAATGGCTATCGATGAGAAGCTTGATGAAGCGGAGTCTAAATGGGATCCGCGTGCGTCTATCGGTGTGGTACTGGCTGCAGGTGGTTACCCAGCAGACTACGCGAAAGGCGATGTGATTTCTCTACCAGCGGCAGAAGTCGCAGGTCAGAAAATCTTCCACGCTGGTACTACAAACAATGCATCAGGTGATATCGTGACAAACGGCGGCCGCGTTCTTTGTGCAACAGCACTTGGTAATAGCGTTTCTGAGGCTCAGGAGCAAGCGTACGCCCTAGCTAAGCAAGTAAGCTGGAATGGTATGTTCCACCGCAACGACATCGGCTACAGAGCGATTGCGCGCGAGCAAGAGCAGTAAATCACAACATCAGTTGGCTTATCGTAAAAAGGCGCTCATTGAGCGCCTTTGTTTTATCTATCTTTTGCCGGTTATTACTCTTCGATCAGAGTCGGTCGCTCAATACAGTCATGGCTATCTTCCGCCAGCATGAGCAATTGGTTTACCACAACCTTTTTATTTCGCGTGGTACCCAAAAACGCCGCATAGCTGTCTACGCTCGCCAAGCGGTTTACTACAAAACTTGGTAATGTCTCGTTAAACTCGACTTGCTCATAGCTTTGTCCTGAGCAAGTATCAAAGCTTGAGCTATCCCAATAGCCCTGAATCAAACGAACACCTGAATTGCTCTGCTCTTTGGTGCGAGTTGGAATAGTCAGCGCTTCTTGCTTAAGCCAAGCAATTTTATCCGCTTTCAATGGCAAGACTTTCCCATCGAGTCGGTACTGCTGATAGATAGCCTCGCCATCTTTGCTAAAGCGAACATGAATACGGTACGGAACTAAGCCCTGATTGTCTTTTAGCTGTTGCCCCTCACGAATCAGTTCTCGAATCTCGCCATCTTCCCATCGATAGTCAGATTTATACCAACCATAGTCTCCGGCGCTCACATAGTCCGCAGCGGTGTAAGGAAAAGATAAACGTTCGGTGTACCAATATAGGCTGGTCGCATCCCCCATACTCTGACCACCAGTATATTCAGAGAACTGGTCTAGGTTGGGAGTAGGGATACTCGAAGAGCATCCAACCAGTAAAGAAGCGATTAGTGAAGGTGCTAGAAGTTTTTTCATCGTCATAAACAAATATACGCCAAGATAGCAGCTACCTTGGCGTATTATATACAATTCCGAGTTTGAAACTCTGAAATCAGCAATAAATTATTTTACTGAATCTTTCAGTGCTTTACCTGCTACGAATGCAGGAACGTTAGCCGCAGCGATTTGAATCTCTGCACCAGTCTTAGGGTTACGACCAGTACGTGCTGCGCGGTGGTTAACTTTGAATGTACCAAAACCAATTAGTTGAACTTGGTCACCCTCTTTAAGTGCATCAGTCACACCTTCAAGAGTTGCTTCAAGAGCAGCTTTAGCTTGCGCTTTAGATAGGTCTGCTTTCTCTGCGATAAAGTCGATTAATTGGGTCTTGTTCATTAGGTTTCCCTTCTCATATGTTATCGAATTCAACTCACTCTAAAACATAAATGCCCCATCTGGCAAAGGTTTGTAAGCGATCTTTAGCTCTCATGACGCACTTTTAACCATATTCTGAGCATTAACTCACAATTTGTTACTCTGTCAGCAAGACTTAATACTTGTTTTTAACCTATTTTGGCCTTATTTATAGACATGCGAGAGCCCGTAAAGCCTGATATTTCGGGACCTAAAGCGAATATAAAATGCTCATATCAATAATGCGCAGGTACGAAAAGTCGCACTTTTCCGGCAAGAATTGATAGGGGTGTAAATCTACATAGGACACTTATGTTGTTGCTAACCATATACGTCACTGTTGCGATTGGCGTATCGTTTATCTGCTCCGTATTAGAAGCGGTTCTTCTGAGTATCTCACCAAGTTATATCGCCCAATTGCGTCAGCAAGGGCACCCCGCGGCTGAGCAACTGGCTAAGTTAAAAGCAGACATTGACCGCCCACTGGCGTCGATCCTGACCTTGAACACGATTGCCCACACCATTGGTGCGGCGAGTGCAGGTGCACAAGCTGCGGTTGTCTTTGGTAGCGAGTGGCTAGGCGTTTTCTCGGGTGTGCTCACGCTAGGTATCTTAGTGCTATCAGAAATCGTACCTAAAACCATTGGTGCCACTTACTGGCGTCAACTAGCCCCAGTTTCAGCTGTGGTTCTGCGTTGGATGGTATGGGCGTTAACTCCATTTGTGTGGTTCTCTGAGCAGATCACTAAGCGCTTAGCTCGTGGGCATGAAGCACCAAAGATGCGTGATGAACTTTCCGCCATGGCAATTTTAGCCAAAGAGAGTGGTGAATTTGCAGAAGGTGAGTCTAAAATTCTGACTAACCTGCTCGGTATCCAAGATGTGCCCGTCACTCAGGTGATGACGCCTCGACCTGTTGTTTTCCGCGTTGATGCAGAAATGACGATTAATGAGTTTCTCGATAAACATAAAGAGACGCCGTTCTCACGTCCTCTGGTTTATAGCCAGTCGACTGATAACATCATTGGTTTTGTTCACCGTCTTGAGTTATTTAAGCTGCAACAAGCAGGCTGTGGTGACAAGCAACTCGGTGCGATAATGCGTCCTGTGCATGTACTCTTCAACACGATGGCACTGCCAAAAGCGTTTGAGCAGATGATGGCGAAGCGCCTGCAGTTGGCGATGATCGTCGATGAATACGGCACCATTCAAGGTATTTTGACTCTGGAAGATGTGTTTGAACACTTAGTTGGTGAAGAGATTGTCGATGAAGCTGACCGTACAACTGACATGCAAGAACTTGCTTTTGATCGCTGGGAGAAGTGGAAAGAAAAGCACGGCGTAATCGAAAATCGTGATGACGACGAAGACGAAGAAGTTGTTGCAGAACCAGTAGATAAGCCGAAAGACAATAAAGACGAGAGCTAGTTAACTGGAAAGCTGGAAAGCTGGAAAGCTGGAAAGCTGGAAAGCTGGAAAATTAGAGGGTTGACGTGCAAGCGTCAACCCTCTTCTATTTGAATAAACTAAAGTAGGGAATACCTAACTATGGAAGATTGATCTATAGCTCGATTCCAATATTACTGACACCTTCATCGCGAAGCTCAGCACGTAAATCTTTGATCAGTTCAATGTCACGCTGTTCAGCTTCTCTCAATGGACGGAAGATCGCCCATTGCACATCCCATTCACCGCAAACCGCTTCGTTTTGTTTTTGGTTCTCGTTAGTAATCTCTTCACCTGTTTGGGCTTCTTCAAGCTGAGCAACTGTCATCACCGACTGTTGACTTACTTTGTGCATGTTTTCAAACAGATAATCTCTATCTAGCAAGCCATGTAGAAGGTTAGACAAGGCGACACAAGCATCAATCGCTGGGTAGACACCATAAAAATCAAAATCTTCTGAGCTTGGAATGATCTCTTCTAGCTTTTCTAGCTGACGCTCAAAGTTCACTTTTGCTGTTTTGACAGTGAGCTGTTCCCAAATGCTGTCTAAAATATCACGGTAAACACGTGCTTCGGCAAACTCGGTGCTATCACAAAACATTGCATAGTTTGGGTACATACGTTCACACAGACTCGCCATAAAGGTAATCTGTTGCCATGGTTCTAACTTCTCAAGACGAAGCTGAAGAGGGTTCTGTAGCATAGAGACTCTTTGGGTCAGTTGACCTAGTTGCTGAATAAGACAGCGAAAGTGTACTTGATAACCAACAGGGAAAAAAGCAAGGCGATGAACAATTTCACTCATAAAGTTTATCTTCTTACCGAAGATGATGGCCGTTACCAACAGTTACTCGAACAAGTAGCACTTCCTGAACTCGAATTCACCTCATCGCGCAGTAAGGCAACTATCCTACTTGCTTCGCCCCCGCTCGCCGCTATGCATCTTGATGATTTCCCCAACGTCGAATGGATTCAATCTATTTATGCTGGAGTCGATGCCCTAGTAGGCAAACTAGACGATTTCTCAGGCGAGCTAACCAATGTAAAAGGTATTTTTGGTCAGCAAATTGCCGAATACGTCTTGGGTTATACCATTGAGCACTATCGTCACTTTAATCACTACCGACAGCTGCAAAAGCAACATCAGTGGCAACCCAAACCTTATCTCTCTTTGGCGAAAAAGAAGATGGTTATCCTAGGTACGGGTTCGATAGGCGCTTATCTTGCGAGCGTCGCTAAAGGTTTTGCCATCGAGCCAATTGGTGTTAACAGAAGTGGCATTCCTGGAAAACAGTCCCCTTTTGATGCAACCTATCATATTCAGGAATTGGCTACAGCCCTAAAACAGGCGGACATCGTCGTTAACACCTTGCCAAATACTCCTGAAACAGAAAATATCCTCAATGCCGATAGTTTGGGTCACTGTTCTGATGCTCTGCTATTTAATGTCGGCCGAGGTAGTGCAGTCGATGAAGATGGATTACTCACGGCGATTAAGAATGGAAATGTCAGTCATGCTTATCTAGACGTGTTCAAACAGGAGCCACTGAATGAAGAGCACCGGTTCTGGCAACATGAGGGGATAACTCTTACTCCCCATATCGCAGCTTTGAGTTTTCCTGAACAAGTTATCGACATTTTTGCCGAAAACTATCAGCGTTGGTGCGATGGCTTTGGGCTGATAAACGTGGTCGACCTGAATAAAGGTTACTGATGTTAGAACCGCTACTGAAAGAGATCAGAGCTTGTAAAGCCTGCGAGCCTTCTTTGCCACTGGGGGTCAACCCTGTCATCCAAGCTTCTAGTTCTGCGAAACTATTGATCATAGGCCAAGCACCAGGAACAAGAGTCCATGAGTCCTCAATACCTTGGAATGATCCGAGTGGTAATCGGCTGCGTGAGTGGTTAGCACTCGATAAAGAGACCTTTTACGACCCGAATAAGATTGCCATTATGCCAATGGGCTTATGTTATCCGGGCAAAGGCAAAAGTGGCGACTTACCACCACGAAAAGAGTGCGCACCACTCTGGCACCAGCGCGTTCTTGCGCAACTGCCTAACATAGGTATGACGCTACTCATCGGTCAATATGCGCAGAATTACTATTTGCCAGATAAACCTAAAACCCTGACCGAGACGGTTCAGCAATGGCAACGTTGGGTACCCAACTACCTACCCCTACCTCACCCATCACCACGCAATACTTTGTGGTTAAAGAAAAACCCGTGGTTTGAAGCTGAGGTTGTGCCGTTTTTCCGCGGCTATGTACACGAACAATTAGACCTATAAAAACAAAAACGGAGACCGAAGTCTCCGCTTTTTACTCGTTATAAGCAGCTCGGGGGATTACATCATACCGCCCAAATCGCACTTTAACCCTACAAGTGGCGGTATATCTGGCTTTGTGGCATCATAATTGTCTACATTAATGACTACAAAGCTGGCTACATGGCATCTTCTGACACAAAACACTTGAAGCTACGAGGCAACGTCTGGTGGTATCAAAGACGTATTCCAAAAGCTCTCCTTGAACAATTTGGCGGTCAAAACACAATATCCGAGAGCCTTGGAACTGGTGATATCAGGGAAGCTAGACGCAAAAGAGATATCCTCAATGGCAAGCTTGAAGAAAAACGATTTAATGCTCCCAATGCAGATAGACACCGCTTCCTTAAACTCATAAAAAACATGAATGAAGACAAGGAACGCTTTCCTGCGTCATGGGATGAGCACTACGACCTAGACAAAATGCAGCGTGAGAACGATGAAGTTTTTATTCACGCATACACAACGGTTAACGGCAGAAAAGACCATCGTTCAAGATATCGCATCACGCTGAAGGAAGCATTGGATAACTGGGTGAAGAAGTTTCACGCCAGCAAGACAAAGGATACCATTCACAAAGTCAAACAAGCCACAGACAAGTTCTTAAAATACATTGGACTTTACGATATCCAACTCGAAGATATCACTAAGCAACAGGTCAATGAGTACATAGAGCACCTTCAAACCAAGTACAAAAAGACAACCGTTCAAGGAAGCATTAGTCGCTTACGCTCTATCTGGAACTATGCTGATTCTCTTGGAGAAGTCGCGACTAGAAGCCCTTTCGAAAAAAACATCTATGTCACTGGTGATAAGGTCGAGAAAAAACAACCATTCACAGCAGATGAAATGACTTGGATTAAAGAAAACGTTGCAATTGATGAACCAGATAAACGCTTGTTAGTAGAGCTAGCCGTGTTTACTGGCTGTCGAATATCTGAGCTATGCAACCTCCAAGTTAAGCATGTAATCACAGATGAAGACATCACCGCCCTTTACATCGCTGCAGGTAAAACTGATGCAGCAGAGCGAGTAATTCCACTCACCGATGACCTTGGTATGAGAGTTCGAGCACTGGCAGATAGCAAGCAAGATAATGAGCTATTGCTTGGCTTCGATAATAGCTCGGAGATGAGCCGTTGGTTCTCGCGAATTAAAACTGAGAACATATCAACTGATTCAGCCAAATGCTTCCACTCCTTCCGAGTTATGTTTTCAACAGCAATGCAGCAATCAGGTGTAGAAGAACTGAAAGCAGCAGCTATTCTCGGGCATAAGCGAGGCAGCACCATGACCTACGGATACTACTCCCGTGGTTATGAGTTACAGCAGCTAAAAGAAGCCTACGACCAATGTGTTGAGCGCATTATCTGGTAGGCATCGTCACTAGGGTCTGACCCTTTGAGAAATCCTTGTCAAAATAACAAAACCCACCCTAAAGACATGCTCTGGGGTGGGTTTTCTATTTGTCACAAGGGTATACTTAATTGAGAAAATCAGAAAGTAGCTAAGCTAGCTTAATGTATCCTGATTCATCTACATTTCCGAAGTCTACCTTGCGCACATCCTTGTCTTTACAAGACATGGCTAAACGCTCTTTGTAAGAAAGAGATTGATTTTGAGGTCGAGCAAGCGTTGCTCGGCTTCTAAATCTTGTTCTTACATTACTGTCTTTCCTACTCATAAAAAGCTCCCATTTAGAAGCGACGAGCAAAAGAGATTCCTAGCATTTGAAGAAACGATTTATGTCTCTAACGCTAATTCTTGGCTTTGTGTAATCCCTTATGTTGGTTCTGCGTCCTTGAGCACTAACCTTGTAAGCCGTCGACTTATCATTCTGGTCTATCTCTAAATAGTTTACACTACCAGTTGCTGTTTTTTTAGACCATTTTCGAATATCACCTTCAACCACATATTGCCAATCAAAGTACTTTTCATCTATATCAGATATTGCATTAATAATTTCAATAACTGCCGAATATCTATCTTCAGGGTTAACTTCCAAACATTTGTTGATGACTGTTTTCAGTTTAGCTGGGATATGGGCTGGGTAAGAACTTCGGTCAGGAAACCGAGCCGCTCGCAAATCAACTTCAAATCGAGCCTTATCGAAACCACCAGCACCTGTGTAAGCAGCGTACTGCTTATTGAACTCATGACTGCCAATACACATCCGATACATCGTCAAGCCTGCTTGATAGATATCGAATTCAACCGAGAAAACTGGGTTTTCAGTTGCCTCTGGAGCGGTATGCTTTCTGTAAAGGGCTTTTGGTGTAGTAAACCCATATTCATCCATATACTTCGCTAAACCAAAGTCCGACAACATAGCTTCGTTACGTGCTGAAAGCATGATGTTGTCAGGCTTTAAATCGAAATGTAGCAAACCTAAAGAGTGAATGTGATGCAACCCACTCAAGAAATGAACCGAATAACGAATGATTTCTCTAACAGTCAAGAAACGCTCATTCATCAATTTACTTAGCGAGCCCTTTTCATAATAGGGCATCGTTATATATACAAAATCTTGATCTTGGCAGGCGTAATTGACCTCAACCACATTAGGATGTCGAATATCATAAAGAACTCGAGCTTCTTCAAAATATTCTTCTGGGTTGTCAAAGCTCCCCTTTCGTATCTGCTTCAATACCATTTCAGCTGAAAGAGCCACATCATTTATTCTGAAGACCTGAGAGTTTCTACCTTCTTGACCAATTTCTTCAATTTTTTCAAACTCTACTTGAGCAATCGTATTATTCGACATTCTCTGCTCCTATTGCCGTAAGAATTGCCTCTCTTTCTTTCTCGCTAAATTCACTCCAATCAGGAACTCTGTCGTACACATCAGCCGTTTTAATCAAGTTAGACAGGTGTGTTTTATCAACCCCCAACTTTGATGCAATGGTGACTAAAGCACCTTGATAATAGGCATTTAGCGTACTTGATGCGAAAGACTCTTGAACAACGCCTTCTATCTGGATTCTTTCAAAACTAGGAGACCTTGCATTGAACTCCGTCAAACGAATACCAGCGGCAACAATATTGAACTCCCTGAGCACATCTAATATCGTTGCTCGCACATATTTGAGTTTTTCAGGCGTTTCTAAAGCATTTGGTATTTTTATCTCTTCTACGTTTACAACTTCATCAAACTCTGTGTTGTAAACGCAAAATGTAACTTCCTTAGGAGAGGCTCTAAGCCCGAGTACATTCATGACTGTTTCCACTTTAAAAAAACTGGAACCAGTATATGCACTCAGTATCAAAACATGAAAACAATTCCTCTTCGAATCAAAAAAAAGTAGCCTAAGTCACAGGCTACTTCTTTTCATGAGACTGAGCTTAAAGCTCGGTAGATGCTAGATAAACTAATACCGACTTCTTCTGCTATTTCTCTTTTTGAAATACCAGCAGAGTTCATTTCACGCACAGCATTGTATTTATCCTTTGCTATCGGTTTTCGACCTTTATACCGCCCCTTTGCTTTAGCAATAGCGATACCTTCAGCTTGCCTTTCAAGTAGTAATTGCCGTTCAAAACTAGCAACCGCACCTATCATAGTAAGCATCAATCGACCCGTCGGTGATTTCGTATCGATACCAAGGTTAAGAACCACCAGCGATACACCTTTCTGCTCAAGATACTCGACTATTTCCAACAAGTGTTTTGTGTTTCTTGCCAACCGACAAAGTTTAGTTACCGTTACTGTGTCTCCATCTCGCACATAATCAAGCATTGTAGTGAGCTGGGGACGCTCCGCCTTTGCTCCTGACTCCTTTTCTTTAAATACCTTGTCACATACCTTCAATGCCTCTAATTGCGCCTCTAAGCTCTGTCCTGACGTACTTACTCGTGCATACCCAATGTTAGCCATAATTACGCATCCTCTTTCTGTGTAGCTTCGAGAAGCAATGACAAGACAGTCACGAGCACGGTTAAAACTAACTTTAACGATATTTTCATGATTATTCCTCCGTAAGTTTTCATCAACTTACTTATAACAATCATATGGTTACATATTGATAGACATGTGCCGGCATGTGCATATTCGTTCGTTTGAGTGCTATCAACTTAAAATCTAGGTATGAATCACCAGACGTGGAGGCAAATATGCTAACTAACCGAATCACTCGCACCAAACGAGAAAAAATAATTAGGCTGAGAGATGCCAACCTCACCCACCAAGCCATTGCTACCAGAGTCGGTTGCCACCGCAACACTGTAAGCAAAGTGCTCAAAACCGAAGGTCTGAAATGACCAAAACACCTAAATGTACGAGTTGTCCCTGACAGAACCCCAAAAAAGCCAGTGGATTACTAGTCATTTTCACCAATCATCACTGATTACCCCACTCTAGCTTTCTATATCTCTATATATGTGTGGGTATTAATAATTAGATGTTCCAATGTAGCAATGTTACAAACCCACCTAAAACATTGTTTTATAAGCACTTTATTTGCTACAGCTTGTAACTTTTCAATTCTTAAATGTAACCCATTGATTTAAAGGACTTAATCATGACTCGACTCAAGAGTGGCTATGGCTGCCATAAGAAAAACATCCAAATAACAGACATTGGAAACCATATCGTTGCCAAAGTTGGCTTAGGTAAAAATCAAACAACAATCATTAGCTTGTCTGATATCCATATCTTAGAAGAACACAGCTTCTACGCTCACAAGCGTAAGGATGGTAAATACGTCGCTCGCAGTAACAAAAATGGCGCATACCTCCACCGCTTACTGATGAACCCCGACGACGAGCAAGAAGTTGACCATGTTGACGCTAACCCGCTAAACAACACCAGAGGCAATCTGCGTCGTTGCACCACTAGGCAGAACAACCTAGCTAAGAAAACCCCAAAGCTCAAAGGGTTCAGCGGCATTCACAAGAATAAATGGGGATGGTATCAAGCCTTTGATGGCGAGGGTAAGAAGCATGGTCGATATAATTCAGCTTCTGAGGCTGCAAAAGCTAGAGATGAGCTGATGCTAGATGCTTACTTTCACAGTTATTCAGGAGAGGAACTGCATACGTATAGCTTTATTGACTGGAACTTCGACTATCCCGAACGAGCCAATGAGTCAGAGGACTATCTATTTGATGAAATTCAAGAGGCACAATGGCGCTCTGGGCAACTATTACAAGAAAAAGGGTGGAACTGTCATTAAAAAAGGGATGCCAGAGTCTTCAAACTGGCATCCCTCACTGTCTACATTAGTGTCTACACGTATTTTTAAGTTATTGTTTATTAATAACTTAAATTGGCGCAGGTGGCTTACATCATACCGCCCATGCCACCCATACCACCCATGCCGCCCATATCAGGCATTGCAGGAGCATCTTTTTGTGGTAGGTCTGTCACCATAGCTTCAGTCGTAATCATTAGACCCGCTACTGATGCAGCAAACTGAAGTGCGCTACGAGTAACCTTAGTTGGATCTAAGATACCCATTGCGATCATGTCGCCGTACTCACCCGTCGCAGCGTTGTAGCCGTAAGAGCCTTCACCGCCTTTCACATTGTTAGCAACCACTGACTCTTCGTCACCAGCGTTCTTAGTGATTTGACGGATAGGCGCTTCCATTGCACGTAGGGCTACGCGGATGCCAACGTTCTGCTCTTCGTTGTCGCCTTGGAGTTCAGTGATCTTAGAAGCTGCGCGGATTAGTGCTACACCACCACCAGCAACAACACCTTCTTCAACTGCAGCGCGAGTTGCATGAAGCGCATCTTCTACGCGGTCTTTCTTCTCTTTCATCTCAACTTCAGTTGCTGCGCCAACTTTGATCACTGCAACACCACCAGCTAACTTAGCAACACGCTCTTGTAGCTTCTCTTTGTCGTAGTCTGAAGTTGCTTCTTCAATTTGCTGACGGATTTGAGCAACACGACCCGAGATCATTGCTTCTTCACCAATGCCATCGATGATAGTTGTGTTTTCTTTAGTGATAGCAACACGCTTCGCTTGACCTAGATCTTCTAGAACCACTTTCTCTAGTTCTAGGCCAACTTCTTCAGAAATCACTGTACCGCCAGTTAGGATAGCGATGTCTTGTAGCATAGCTTTACGACGGTCACCGAAACCAGGCGCTTTAACCGCCGCTACTTTTACGATGCCGCGCATGTTGTTCACAACTAGCGTTGCTAGCGCTTCACCTTCAACATCTTCTGCGATAATAAGAAGCGGTCGAGACGCTTTTGCCACTGCTTCTAGAGTAGGAAGAAGTTCGCGGATGTTTGATACTTTCTTGTCGATTAGAAGAATGAAAGGATTCTCTAGATCCACCGAGCCTGCTTCTTGGTTGTTGATGAAGTAAGGCGATAGGTAACCGCGGTCGAACTGCATACCTTCAACCACGTCTAGCTCATCTTGTAGAGCCTGACCTTCTTCAACAGTGATAACGCCATCACGACCAACTTTTTCCATCGCTTCAGCAATGATATTACCGACACTTGAATCAGAGTTCGCAGAGATAGTACCTACCTGAGCAATCGCTTTAGTGTCTTCACATGGAACTGACAGCGCTTTTAACTCCTCAACTGCAGCAACAACCGCTTTGTCGATACCACGCTTAAGATCCATTGGGTTCATGCCAGCTGCAACCGCTTTTAAGCCTTCGTTTACGATAGCTTGAGCAAGTACAGTTGCCGTTGTTGTACCGTCACCCGCAGCGTCGTTTGCTTGAGACGCGACTTCTTTAACCATTTGCGCGCCCATGTTTTGGAACTTGTCTTCAAGTTCGATTTCGCGTGCTACAGATACACCATCTTTAGTAATCGTTGGTGCTCCGAAAGATTTGTCTAGAACAACGTTACGACCTTTAGGACCAAGTGTTACTTTTACCGCGTCAGCCAGAACGTTTACACCCTCAAGCATTTTTACGCGTGCGTCATTACCAAATTTAACGTCTTTAGCAGCCATCTTTAGTTTCCTTTTCTAAATTCTTTGTTTTGATTTTCAGCTGAACCTGAGCAAAAAATTACTCAATGATTGCTATTATTCAACGATTGCCATGATGTCGTTTTCAGACATAACTAGCACTTCTTTACCGTCGATTTTTTCAGTTTTAGTACCGTAACCTTCAGCGAAGATAACAGTGTCGCCAACTTTAACGTCCAACGGTAGCACTGTACCGTTTTCTAGGATGCGGCCTTTACCCACAGCTAGTACAACTCCGCGAGTTGATTTCTCTGCAGCAGAACCAGTCAGAACGATGCCACCTGCTGACTTAGATTCAACTTCTTGGCGTTCTACGATAACTCGGTCGTGTAATGGACGAATGTTCATCGGTCGTCTCTCCTGAAAATTTCCATGTTGTTTGATAATTGCATTGCGCGAAAGCACAAAGCTTCAAAGTCTTGTGCTATCTATATGAGGGATAAATTCAGGAAACCCAAGGGGGAGCGGGTGGATTTTTGTGATCTGGTTCAGAGATAAGCTTAATCACCACTAAACTAACAAAAAGCCTCACAAGTTTGTAAGGCGTTTAAAATCGGATGGAAAACTAGTTAGTATTATTCTCGACGAAATGCAAAGCGAATAAGAACAAGAGCAACCCCTAACATTCCACCGAGCAATGTACCTAGCACAACGATTAGTACTCGTTTAGGTTTATCGAGAGTGGTTGGTTTCTCAACATTGTCTAAGAAGCGGAAAGTCTGAAACTGAATCGAGCGATCTATCTTAAGGTTTTCAAGCATTTCAAGCTTTGCGTCAATTTGCTGAAGACGCGGCTCTACTACACTTAAATTCTTCATGGACTCTAGCGCTTTAACTTTCGCTTCTAGAGCTTTAGATCCTAAATCAATACCAAACAATTCATTATTACTATTGGTTTGAATTGGTTTTATAATACCTGCTGCTTCGGCTATACCCACAGCGTATTTAGCTCTCTCCGCTTCGATAAGTAGCTTGCTAGTTGCCTGAGCTTCAAGAATGCGTTTTTGCTGAACAAGCTCATTTCGCTTACCACTTACAATTGCCTCTAAGTTGTTTAGAGCATCTTGATGAACTTTTCGTTTAATTATCGCAATGTATTCATGTAGCGATGAATAGCTATTGTCTTTGGTAGTTGACTGTAACGAAATATCGTATGAATTTCGCTCACCTTGACCATCTGGCTTAGCTGTAATTTTTTTATACCACTCAGCATACAAAAGACGTTCAGACTCAGCATCAGCATCAGCATCGAATCCGGCTTTAAATGTCTGAAATTCTTCACTCGAATCTAAAAAGTCTCTTTTGCTATTGCTCGAGTTAAAAGCGTCAATGAAGCGCTTAAATAAAACCTTCTTATCAACCAAGCTCTCCAGTTCATCATTAACAAGTACCGTGCCATCATCTTGATAAATATCGAATACGGGTTGATATTGTTTAACCTGTAGTTGGTAAGCAGCAATATCTTGTGTCTGTGGTTGAGTGATTTTTGCTTTTGAAGACCACCATTCCTGAGAGACAAGTGCAAATACCACAGCCCCTACTGCGAAAACTAACGTAGTAATAATGATAATTAACTTACCATCCCAAAGAGCTTTGAATAACTCTAGAAGGTCAATTTCATCATTAGATTGAAAAGCTGAAGGTATTTGAGGTGAGTAATGTTGGTTTGTTAGTGGTTGATTTTGCTCGCTCACACGTAGTCCTTTTACAAGCAACTTGCTTATGTTAACTAAAGATATTCATTTTAATCTGTGAATACTAGCATAGCCTGAGACTAACTGACACCATTAGCTGCCTGGAAAAAGAGAGCACGATCATCAATTAGTTCCTCATTAACGCCAATCATCCAAAGGAATAACCTGCGCACTATGTTGAGAGTCCATCTCGCTCACATCACCATCGAGCACATCTTGAAATTTTACCATTTGGGAAACAAGCTCGCGCATAAGGAGCACATTGGCATGATTGGGGTTTTTGCAGCTTCCGACTACACGATCGATGTGGCTTTGCTGAGCCCATAGTCGGTCTTGCATTTCCTCTGAAGCCGAAAGAATCATCTCTTTACACATATTCTGCTTGAGCTGAGTAAAGCCTTCCGGATTATTTTCTGCCAGTGCTATTAGCTCATCGAAAGAAGGTAAGGTTTGATTAGTTAATGGTGAACTCATACTGCCTCCCTTGGTGGTGACTAAATTATCAACACCGCAAATTAAGGATAGGCGATCCAGACGAAGTTAGTTAACCTGAGAATCACTTTCTCATATTTGAGACACACTAAGATGGATTACCTTTAATTTGATAGACACATCTTCTCTGCCCAGCAATGATATGTTCTGTGCGTTCGACAGACAACTCGTCACCAAGTAAAGTCTGAAAAATAGCTAATTCTGAGCGACACAAACTCGAACAGCGTGTCGCGGCGTTACAAATCGGACAGTGATTTTCAATCAGCAGGTAACCATTACCTGACTTTTCAAGCTCCGCCATGTAGCCTTCTTGTTGCCGCAATTCAACAAGCCTTTGTAGCTTAGCAAAGGAGTCGGTACAAAGGCTGAGTTCTTCTTGGTAGAGAGCTAATGTTTTGGCTTCTCGCTCATCTGCCACTTTTTGCAAGCCCTCTTGACCAAACAGGTTTTCTACCGCTTCTATGACTTGAATGGTGAGCTCACTGTGACGATCGGCAAATTGAGCATGACCTTTTTTTGTCAACGACCAGTGCCGCGTAGGCCTACCGACTTTCACTTTTAGGTCTTCGAAGGTGAGTAAATCATCATTCTCAAGAGTTTGTAGGTGTTGACGCGCCCCCATAGTAGTCATATCGAGTGCGTCGGCAAGCTGCTTCGCGGTAACAGCCCCCTCTCTTTTTATGGTTTGTAATATTTTGTCGGCGCTTTTCATGCTTGCTCCCTCAATCACTGAAATATTATGGAGCATCAGCTTTATAAAGCAAACGCTTTACCTAGATGGTTTGACGTACTTCATCGCTACAAGTTGCTTCTTAAGACTATAACGCTCAAACAGTCCTTTTAGCGAGTTGGGTAACTGACTCGTGTCAATCGTCTTGAAGTTATGTTGAGAGTAAAATGTTTCTAGATGTGCATAGGCAAAGCAGAAGTCATGCTCCGATAAAACATGCTGAGCGCAGTACTCCATTAACTGGTGCCCTAGGCCACCTCCTCTGTGTTCGGGTATCACTAGCATTCCTGTTAGTAAACGGAATTGCTCAATACTTCTAAAACGAACCAGTGAGACGATGTGCTGCTCAATAGTACCAACAATGGTCAGCTCGTCCTTTTTCGCCTTGCCTGAAGGATAGTGAGCTTTGTACAACCGCGAGATAAGGGGGAGTTTTATTGGGTCTAAGGTTTCAATCTGCATTGGGCTCATTATCACCAAACTTCAATTTAGGGTAGAATGCAGGCAGTTTAGATTATTCGATAAATCCGATGCAAATATTAGCTAACGCCGATCTTAGTCGCTCCCACACCTTTTCTATCTCGCAAACCTGCTCTTATCTGGTTGAAGTCACAACCGTTGAAGAAGTCAAATATGTCTATCAAAAACAAGAGTGGCTGCGCCTTCCTAAACTGATTTTAGGTAAAGGCAGTAATGTTTTGTTTACCCAGCCCTACCAAGGCGTGGTGGTCGTCAATAAACTGCTCGGAAAGTCGGTCAGTGAATCCGACAAGCATTGGCATCTGTATATCGCTGGCGGTGAAGATTGGCCAAGCTTGGTGAAATGGAGTGTTGAACAAGGTTACTTTGGATTAGAGAATCTCGCTCTGATCCCTGGCTGTGCGGGGAGCGCTCCAATTCAAAATATCGGCGCTTATGGCGTTGAGCTGAAAGACATCTGCGAATATGTCGATGTACTTTGTTTAGAAACCTTCAATACCAAACGGCTGAGTGCTGAAGAGTGTCAGTTTGGCTATCGTGATTCCATTTTTAAACATGAGCTGCTTGAGAAAGTCATGGTTGTCGCGATTGGCTTGAAGCTCCCAAAACAGTGGTCAGCAAATATCGAATATGGCCCGCTTCACTCTCTACAAAGCGAAACACTCACCGCGCAGCAGGTGTTTGAGCGAGTTTGCCAAATCCGAATGGAAAAGCTGCCTGACCCTACCAAGCTAGGCAATGCAGGAAGCTTCTTTAAGAACCCGGTTATCTCAAACCAGCAGTTCGAAAATTTGAGTAAACAATTCCCCAATATTGCCGCGCACCCAACACAAAATGGCGCAAAAATCGCCGCAGGCTGGCTAATAGATCAATGCCAATTGAAAGGACATCAAGTCGGTGGGGCTCAAGTCCACCCTAAGCAAGCTTTGGTGCTAGTTAATACAAACAATGCATCGGCAAATGATGTGATCAAACTAGCAGCAACAGTACGACAAACCGTATTGGAAAAATATCAGATAGAATTAGAGCATGAAGTGAGATTTATCGGTTCTCATGCAGAAACAAATCTAAAGACAATATTAGAAAACCAGCAATGAAAGAACATTCCGTAAAACTTTCTATCTTGAAGGCTTTATCACAAGGAGGATTTCACTCCGGAGAAGAGCTAGGAGATAAGCTTGGCGTATCCAGAGCAGCGATCAGTAAGCATATTAAAGGCATCCAAGCATGGGGAGTCGATGTGTTTCGCGTGCAGGGAAAGGGCTACCAACTCGCCAAGCCTATGCAATTGCTCGACAAAGAGATTCTTCAAAATAGTTTAGCTAATCGAGTAGAACTGATACCTATTATTGACTCAACCAACCAATATCTACTTGATCGAGTTGATAGCTTAGAGTCTGGGTCAGTATGTCTTGCTGAGTATCAGGCTAAAGGCAGAGGTCGCCGCGGACGTGAGTGGGTATCTCCTTTTGGCTCGAATCTATACCTCTCAATGTTTTGGCGTTTAGATGCCGGTATGGCCGCCGCAATGGGACTAAGTCTAGTAGTTGGCGTGGCAATCGTTGAGTCTCTCGAAGAGATGGGGCTGACAGGGGTAAAACTAAAGTGGCCGAATGACCTCTATTATCAAGACAAGAAGCTGGCAGGTATTCTGGTCGAAATGTCAGGCCAAGCTGGCGCAGCGGCCAACCTTGTCATTGGTATGGGGCTCAATTTGATGATGTCAGAGGCAACAGAAGGCATTACCCAACCCTGGGCTAGCCTAAATGAGGTGGCAGGTGATCAACAGATTGATAGAAACCAACTGGCGATTACTATGATAACCACCCTACACAAGGCTTTGGATGACTATGAACTCTACGGAATGGCAGGCTTTGTCGAGAGATGGAATCGCTTAGATAACTTTATCAACCGTTCTGTAAAACTGCTTATGGGACCTAGGGAGATTAGCGGCATCGCCAGAGGTATCAACGAACAAGGCGCGGTTCTTTTAGAAACCGAAAATGGCTTAGAAACCTTCATCGGTGGTGAAATCAGTCTTCGTCCTAATCAATAACCACAGGTTTTACAACTCGCATTGTCGAACTAGGATCTGGCAACTAGGAACTGCTAGCACATTTTGCTAATATCCTTGTCCACTTTAAGTAAAGGTAACCCATCCAACATGATGACTAATAGGAACTTATTCGAACAACTTCCTACTTTGGCGCAAGACCCAGCTCAGTTTGAGACACTTTATGCAGCTAAAGATTTTCGAACTCGCTTAATAGAAGCGATTCGTCTGGCAAGTAAACGAATCTACCTGGTTGCTCTTTATTTGGAGGATGATGAAGCAGGAAGAGAGATCTTAACTGAGCTCTATGAAGCCAAACAGCGCAACCCAGGTCTAGAGATCAATGTGTGCGTTGATTGGCATCGTGCTCAACGCGGCTTAATCGGTGCGGAACCGGGCGAAACCAACGCCTCTATGTATAAAAGCTTCGCGGATAACTACGAGCACAGAATTCCTATCTATGGTGTTCCGGTTCGTGGACGTGAAGTGTTCGGAGTTTTGCACTTAAAAGGCTTCATTATTGATGACCAAGTTATCTACAGTGGCGCAAGCCTTAATAACATCTATCTCAACTACAAAGAACGTTATCGTTTCGACCGCTATCATGTGCTAAATAACAAAGCACTCGCCGATAGTATGGTCAACTTCGTTCAGAAAGAGATGATCGACCACCCTGCAGTGAACAATCTAGCTTGTTCAAAGAAGCCAGAGACCAAAGAGATAAAGGCGCAAATTCGCCAACTGCGAGCTTCTCTTGCCAAATCCTCTTATCAATTTGAGTCACAGACGGCATCTCAAGAACAAGTTGCTGTAACACCTATCGTAGGGGTTGGTAAAAAACGCAACAAGCTTAATCAAGGTATCAACCAGTTACTCGCACAGGCCAAAGATGAGATTTTCATCTGTACGCCTTATTTTAACTTCCCGCGCAGTGTGGCGAAGGAAGTTAAGAAAGCGCTAAAGCGTGGTGTGAAAGTGACTATCGTCGTAGGTGATAAAACGGCGAATGACTTTTATATATCACCTAAAGAAGAGTTTAAAACCATTGGTGGCCTGCCTTACCTATATGAACGTAATTTGCGCCAGTTTGCTAAGTCAAATGAAGCCAATATCGCTAGTCGTAAACTCTCTATTCATTTATGGAAGCATGAAGAAAACAGTTTTCACCTAAAGGGTATCTGGGTAGATAAGCGCTACATGCTGATTACTGGTAATAACCTCAACCCAAGAGCTTGGAGTTTAGACTTGGAAAACGCTCTCTTTATACAAGATAACTTCCACCACCTAACCCTTCAATTTGAGAAAGAGGTAGAGAATATTCTTCAGCACACTCAACTCATTTGCACATACAGACAACTAGAGAAAGCTGAAGACTACCCCGATGCCGTACAAAAGCTCATGCGGAAGATTACTAGGGTTAGCGCAGATAGAGTATTGAAGCAAATTTTGTAAATTTCTGGATAAAAGCAGAATATAAGAAGAGCTCCAAATTTGGAGCTCTTTCTTTATCTAATGAACAATATCAGCTTTCTCTTCTTTGGCATCATGAAGCTTTTGCCAAACTAAATCACCAATGCCGTCAGTTGGATTAAAATCAGTCGGTGCTTCAAGCAATAGTGCTCTAATCTTATCATGCTCAAAGTTATGACAAGCCTTATCTAAGTTGTCAATAACCTTAATATATTCATCCAAAGGAAGAAAACGTTCATTCGCTGTCATAATTCTTGGGTGAGCCGTTTCGCCTACATTATCGCCAATAAGCAATTCTTCAAATAGCTTTTCCCCTGGGCGTAGGCCAGAGAACTCTATGGCAATGTCTCCGTATGGGTTATTGTCATCTTTCAATTCTAATCCTGACAGTTGAATCAAATTAACCGCTAGATCGGTGATTTTCACGGGTTCCCCCATATCTAGGACAAACACATCGCCACCTTTCCCCATAGCCCCCGCCTGAATCACAAGTTGTGCTGCTTCAGGGATTGTCATGAAATAACGAATGATATCTGGGTGAGTAACCGTAATTGGACCACCGCTGGCAATCTGCTTTTTAAACAGAGGGATAACCGAACCAGAAGAACCCAAAACATTGCCAAATCGAACCATACAAAAACGAGTTCCATTCTCTTTAGCATTTTCCTGTTCTGCTAGAGCCTGCAGACCCAATTCAGCCATACGTTTAGTCGTACCCATCACATTCGTTGGTCGTACTGCTTTATCCGTAGAAATCAAAACAAACGATTCAATTTGAGCTTCAATTGCAGCTTTCGCAGTGTAATAAGTCCCGAAGACATTATTGCGAACCCCCTCTACAACATTGTACTCAACTAAAGGAACGTGCTTATAAGCAGCAGCATGGTAAACAGTTTGAACACCGAAACTCTTCATAGTTGTAGCAAGTCGATTTATGCGTTGCACAGAACCAAGTAATGGAACAATTTCCACATTCAGACCTTCAGCTTCGACTAAGTTCGATAACTCTCGATCAATTTGATACAGTCCGAACTCAGAAAGCTCAAACAGGACCAAAGCCTTCGGCTTTTGTCTGACAATTTGACGGCAAAGCTCAGAGCCAATCGAGCCTCCTGCCCCAGTGACCATCACTACCTTCTCTTTTATGTTTGCTTCCATTAAAGTTTGTTGTGGTGCCACAGAATCTCGACCAAGTAAGTCTTCAATCGCAACATCTTTAAGCTCATCGATTTTTGCTCTACCTTCGACGATATCTTTCATATCTGGAACAGTTAGAACTTCAGCTGAAAGGTGGACTAAAGAATCTAAGATTTCTTTGCGTCGAGCTCTGGAAGCACTGGGAACTGCGAGCAAAATTTGGCTTACGGAGTGTTTATCAATTAGTTTTTCAGCCCTACCTATTCCTTTGACTTTCAAGCCCATAATAATAGTATTGTCTAAAGTTTTATCTTCATCGATAAAACCGACCACCTTATGAGTCTCAGAAGAACGTAAAGCTAGAGCTAGCTGTCTCCCTGCGGTACCTGCACCATAAATAATGACACATTTCTTACCTTTTCCGTTAGCTTGCGAAACTAAAACACGAATAACGAGCCTAGAGCCACCACAAAGCAAACACAAAAATGCCCCGTAAATAATAGGAATAGAGCGAGGTATTGGTGCATCCAGATAGAATGCCAAAACCGCAACAGACACAGCAGAGATAATAGTTCCTACACTCACCACAGCTAATGCATGAAAAGTCAAGTACCTAAGAACCGCTCGATATAAACCTAACTTTGTAAAAGCAACGATTGTAATTAGCAGAGTTCCAAGTAGAACCCCCTGAACTACCTCTTTATCAAGCGGAATTACAGAGCCAATACGTGCCCAGTATGCGATATAGAAAGAAGAAATAATGAAGAGCGAGTCTATGGAGACACTAATCCAGCGCTTGTGGAAACGAGACATCCCCCAAATATTATCTAGTTTAAACATAAACCTAACTACCAACTTGTTTATCAACTGGCCCTAGTTTTCGTTGTCTCTAAAACTAATTTAGAGACAACGAAAGTTATAGGAATGGTGACCACACTAACAACTATCGGGGCATAGCTAGCGTTTAAGTGCAACTTATCTACAAGCCAAAACAGCCCTAATGCCGAAAATAAATATTGTAGAATATAAACTGACGGAAATATAAGAAACTTTTTAATACTAAGGCCAGCTTTAAAAACAAACCTAGAATTAAAAATGTATGAGTAGACTATACCCAAAGCGTATGAAATAAAGTAACTTTGCTGATAAGTCAAAAAGTTTAACAATAACAAATAACAAAAGTAGGAAAAGATCGTCCCACCTAGGCCAACAGCTATAAACTTAACAAACTTTTTCATGAGTTACTGAACATAGGGTAAAACACTACTTTGGCTCCGAACAAAAGCGGAGACAAACCCACACATTGCAACAAAACCAATACCACCTACCACATAAAATAATTTTGCTCTAGATGAGGCTGATTTATAGAAATACTCATAAAATAGCGGAGCTATAATCATAAAGTAGAGCAAAATAGGTAGTGTAAAGCGCAATTCAAGAGCAGAGGAAAGTGACACTGCTCCCCAAGAGACCAGCATGATCAATGGTATGAACCTTAAGTTGCCTAACCTATTGCTCATCAGGTTACAAACTGTAAATAGCAGTCCAATCCAAAGAAATGCAAATGCCATGATGGATGGCAAATACGGCACATATGGCTTGCTATATACATATGGCACTAGATAGTCAAAGTCAAAAGCCCCGATAAACTTTACGAAAAGTAGTTTTATACCATCGACAAAATTGTAAAGGTACCAAATAAGCCCTAGGTCCGACTGAGAATTATCAATAAGTGCGGTTGATGGATAATAATTTTGCGGAGCTCCACCTCCTAACCAAGTACCATACTTAATATACTCTATTCCCCATTTTATTTGTAAATCACCTAGTTCTATAACAGGAAAAAATGTATGTTTCCCATAATGAATAGTATTTATTGCCGTTTGAATAATAAGTGGCGATGCAGCTAAAACTGACATGTATAAAAATTGCAATAAATGGATCTGTCTACGAATAGCAGCGTACAATATCAAACAGCATAGTGGAGCAAGCATCCAGACGGATGCTGGGCGGATAGCGATATTCACACATACGACAAAAGACATCCAGGCAAGGAACTTAGAAACATCAGTGTCAGTCTTTTCTAATCTATGTAAAAGGCAAAAAATCTGCGCATAAAACACTAATATTAAGCTTAAATACACGGAATCTGTAAGCGTCAAGACCGAGTATGGGATAGCAAAAATATTAAAACAGAGAAAAATATAACCTGCAATTGCTACGTTTTTATCTACTGTAACCAAAGAATTATAGCAATACAAAATTGCCAGATAATATATCCCTAGCTGAATAAAGAATATAAAAAAGTGTAACGGAACATTAATAAAAGAAGAAATTTCCACCACAATCGACAAGAACCATGGGTAGCCCCAAGTTCTTACTTGGTCATTAAAAGACTCAATTCCATTTACATTTATATCTTTTGCCAATGCCAAATATTCACTTGCATCACAGCAAACTGGATGAGTAAGTGAATAAAAATAGAAAAATAAGCCAATTAAAATAAGGCCCAGCAAACCAATATAAAAAACGCTTTTGTTCATATCAGCAATATGTCTAATTTTTCTGATCATTGCTAACCATTATCCTTATTATAGACTGAGGTCTTTGCTTTGTATTCTCATAAGCCCGCCAAGCATACTCACCAGCCAAGCCTAGCCCAAATAGGTTTAATGCTCCAAAAAACATAACCAGTACCACTGTCGCCGAGTAGCCAGGCTCTGTAATCAAACCGAAAAATCGGGAAAGTAACACTAATATGCCCAAGCATATCGAGACAAGAATACCTAACCCCCCCAGCCGCAACAGTACCTTGATAGGCAAATCGGTAAAAGAAAAAATACTGTCTAACATGTATTCCACTTTTTTCTTCATCGTCCAAGAAGAAACACCGAATTCTCGTCGACTTCTCGTATATGAAATTTCAATCCTATTAAAGCCTAACCAATAGATTAAAGCGACTAATGATGTCCTAGATTCATTCAGTGCAAGGATTTGTTCTCGGAACAAACTGTTACACCCAAAAACATCCACACCGCTTTTAGGCATATCTGGCACTACAAATTTTCGGTAAAGATACCAGTAAACATTTGAAAAAACTTTGGAAAAGAGTGGGTCAGTACGAGAGTCACGTGTTCCTACCACTACATCACACTCTCCCTGAGAAAGCTCTTTAAACATTGAAATAAATAAAGAAGCGGGCTCTTGCAGATCTGCAGCCATTACACATGAATATTCTCCGGTACAATGTGCTAAGCCAGTCCGAACTGCAGCAAATGAACCGAAGTTACGAGAGTGGCTAATTAATTTCGCTGGAAAATTAAGTGAATCTAACTTTGCTCTTAATATGTTAAAACTGTCATCTGGGCTACCATCGACTACGAATACAACCTCAAGCTCCCTATCTAGCTCAGTAGACATATGCTCGATGACTTTCAGCAACGATGGTATAGATTCTTGGTTTTTATAAACAGGAATAACTAAGGAAAATTTCTTTTTCATAGTTTAATCGTCATAGCCATATTCAAAAAATTAACGAACTGCATCCCCGGTTCCTTTCCCAACGACTGTTTGCACTACATACTTAAAGTAATTAGCCAAATTTAACGAGTCAATCATCTCTTTATCGACTACTGCCAATCTCTTAGGGTCAGACATATCAATATTATTAACCTGAGCCAAACCGGTAATACCGGGCAAAACCTGGTAAACATCCAGTGCTTCACGTTCTTTTATTAGCTCATCTTGATTAAATAAGTTTGGTCTTGGACCAACAAGACTCATCTCCCCCTTCAAAACGTTAATGAGCTGAGGAAGTTCATCCAACTTAGTTTTCCTTAAAATTAAGCCAAATTGCGTAATTTTGACATCCGTGACAAGGTGACTGGCTACAGAGGCTGTATGTACTGGCATAGTCCTGAACTTAATCAAATTAAAAGGTTTTTTTCTTTTACCAACTCTTTCTTGAACAAATATAGGGGCTCCAGTGTCGAAATATCCCAAGATTAGAACGACAATCATGACGGGGCTAAAGATAAGTAAACCAAAAAAAGATGCGATGAGATCAATCAGCCTAATCATTTGTATTCCTTAAAAAGTTCATAGATTCGTCATTAGTAAATGGAGGCGACCATTTCAAGATCTTTTGCGAACATGTCCCATCCACCTCAAGATCTCCAAATAGTTGATCATACATTAATTTTTTTCCAACACAAGACAGAAGAATTTTCATAATTGTGGGTGAAACATTAGCTTGTACCAACGTTTTATTAAGTCCCTTAGCCACCTTGTTAATAAAGTCTTTGGTCGAAATTGGTTCTGGCTCACATGCGTGAAAAACATGACCAGCGGCTTCTTCATGAGTTAAACAGCAAAGAAGTAGAGATGACAAATTGTAGACAGAGATAAAACTACGTCGATTATTGGCTAAACCAAAAGGTAATATAGGGAAAAGATTGACCAGCTTTACCAACTTCAGAAAATTACCAGGGGCATTCGCACCATATACTAAAGTGGGCCGAACAATAACTAACTCCATAGTTCCTTGGTGCACTAGATCCTGCAATGCCTTTTCAGCTTTTAGCTTTGATTCAGAATAACTGTCATATGGATTTGGTGAGCTGAATCTATTAAAAGGCTCCCCTGTAGTCTGCCGACCCAGGACACCAATTGTACTAACGAAAACAAATCGTCTAACACCTTGCTTCTGCGCCTCTTCAGCAAGCTTAATTGTCCCATGAAAGTTAACCTCATCATAGTCATCTTGCTTAGAATCTTTATTGTGAGCGAGTCCTGCCAAATGCAAAACAGATCCAACATTTTCAAACGCTCCAGTCCAATCTGTAGAGCTGTCTATAGAATCAACATAAAATGTATCATGGTCATCGGTTTCTTTTAGAGATGAATGAGAGTTTCTAGCTACTCGCCTAAAGCTAATAGCTTTGTTTTTTACAACTTCACTGCCGATGAAGCCCGATGCGCCAGTAATCAGAGTTTTCATAAAGAGTAATCACTTATTATTAAAAGTATTAGTCATTGGTTTCTCTACAAACCTATAAACCAGTAAAAATATGACAACAGCAGTTACAAAGTTTAGAGAAACAAAAATAATGAAGTTTGATGAAAATGGTACGTAGCTATAAAAAGAAGCAAACATAATGACTACCAACCAATGAGTAAGATAGACAGAGTAACTAGCATCTCCTATATAACCGATAGCTTTAGGCACTACAAACTTCCCCTCAAACTTAATTGTCACGCAAAATATTAGCAATGAAATAAGCCCATAATTTAAAACTCTATCTAATAAATTATCAAATTTCACACCTGTCACATTAACAACTACATATACCAGTATGGCCAGGAACATTAAAAACATCATATTCCTGTTTGAGCTCTTAGAACGCATAACTTTAAAAGTCAATATACCAAAAAATAACTCAATATGAAAAGGTGAAAGAATAACGCTAAGATAAGTATTTAATTGAACATTTTTATAAGCAAGAATAAATATTAACGCTGACAAGAGCATAAAAAACCTTTCTCGGCCAACACCAAGAAAAATTGAAACAGAAAACAACAGATAAAATATCGCTTCGTATTGTAGAGTCCACGCAATTTCATTTATCGATGGTCTATCGAAGTGAACAAAGAACATAGACTCAATAAAATATAGAAAATCGATCTTTAAAGCAGGAAAGTGATATACAGCATAGGCATTAGTATAACCATAAGTCACAAAAAGAAAAGTTGATAGCACAGAGAGAATAATGAATATCGTGTTAAGAGGCAAAACGCGAAGAACTCTTTTTTTCAAAAATTCTCCACTATCTATCACGTTAAAAGCCACATCTTTATAACGGTTAGAGACTAACATCATAATATACCCACTAACAATAAAGAATAAATCAACTCATATTGCGTCAAACGAAAAATATCCAGCCTCAATACCATCCTGTTTGAAAAATGAAAGTTCTATATGTGCGAACACTACTAACAAGCAAGCTATAGCTCTTAGGGCTTGAATATTATTAATAAATGTCACATCCCATGATTATTTTGGACCAATTCCCTAAGCTATATGCTTCCACCAGTTCCTCGTTTACCATAACATATGGCGACCTCAAAAATTCATTTAGCTCGCCTGTATTTTTACCGTTCATAACAAAGATGTTATCCTTGTTATAGAAATCATATTCTCTTATATTCTTATTAGTAGTAATTAGTTTTTTTCTAGATGCTAAGCATTCAAATGTTCTCATCGTCAAACCAGATTGAGAAGGGTGCTGTATATCTAGCACTGCTCGAGATTGGTCAAAAACCTCTTTAACTTTAACTGAACTAAGTGAGGCATAGCTTAAGTACTTACTATCAAAGCTATTATACCCTTTAATCGTCACCCGATTGATAAAGTGCTTTAGTCGAGACTGTAAATACACGTGAAAGTATAATGACTTAGCAACATTAGCCTTCGATATACTATTAACGTGTTCAAATCGACCTTTTCTCGCAGTACCTATAAAGCAAATATCATATTTATAAACACCCGATTCTTTTGTAGTTCTAGTGCGATATTCATCTAAGAAAAACAAAGGCAATAACTTAAGTTTAGGCTGTTGCTTCGCATCAGCAGAATCGAAAGTATAAGCCCTATCGACGGCATTAATTATAGATGTAGAGTATCGACTATTCTTTATAGAGTCCCAATTATAATATATTAACTCAGCATCAGGATTATTTTCCCTTAACATAATTAGTATGCCATCCGTAACATACTCACCTTTAATAATAATAATTTTGTTATAAACTTTATTCTCAAGATTATTTAGCTTACCCACAAGATTGCGATATAGATACCCTTGGCATAATGGCCTAAAGAGCCGAATCAACCCTTTAACAATACCTTTTTGAGAAGGTGTATCAATTATTAAATCAACATCATGACCAAGCTCTCTAATTTTTGCGCAAATTTTATTTTCATAACCAAAAAAATTGGGGCACAACAACAATACTTTATTTTTACTTTTCATCATCGCGCCTGATCAAATTTGCTTTAGCGCCTATCACCGTCTCTCCTGCAGCTATAGACTTCGTTACCACTGTATTCGCACCAATAATAGCATTGTCTCCTATATGAATTCCGCCAAGTACTTTAGCTCCAGCACCAATAATTACATTGTTACCTATGCTCGGGCGGGACTCGTCAGAATTAGAAAAGTCCAGAAACTTTGCCCCTATAGTAACACCTTGATAAATTATACAATTATCACCAATGCTTCGAGCACCGATCACTGTGCCACTCGTATGAGGAAGAAATAAACAACGCCCAATTTTACATTGCGAATTAACTTCTATACCAAATAGCATGACATTCATTATCGAAAAAATACGATTAATGATTGGTAAATTTGATGTAGATAGTCTAACAAACAGTACTGGAATCATCCTAGGAGAAATCATGGTAATCAATCGCTTAAGCATGTTAGCCGAGTAATACCCCCCCCCAATAAGCGTTAGATAATTATCTATGTCACTGAGCACTAATTTTTTCATTTTCTATAACCAAATTGCGAATAAGCAAACAGTAGCATTGTCATAGCTAACTGAAATAAAGTAGGAAGTAAAAAGAACATATCATAGAAGATAGAGAATAATAAAATCTGGAAAAATACTGTGTAAGCGAAAATCCCCCATGGCCGCCCTCCCATTGCAATTCGATAAGCCACACATGCAAACAACTGAATAAGCGCTACCATGACAAATCCCCCAAGAATCCAAAAATCAGAGGCAAATCCAGCATACACTGTCGATGTATTCAAGTTGTGGTCAACGAATAAAAAAAGGTCATTCCTTCCGGATATGTCGAAAAATTCCCGAACAACGGTAGGCAGCATGTTAGAAAAGCTATAGTTAAATGTATATGTCGGCTCCAACGTTGGTAAGTTGTAAAACAAGTTTGATAAACCGGCGGTGAGGTAGACATAAACCCAGAGAAAGCCTGAAGGTAAACTGGAGAATATCTCTTTGTACTCATCCTGCACTAAGTACTCAAACGGATTGGCATTTTGCCTCATATCTCCCAAAAAACCGAAACCAACAATAAACATCAACCCCAAAAGTAAAAGGGCTAGTAAATACTTAGGCTTTACTTTGATAAAGAACAAGGCCACTACAGTGACCTGAACCAACGCGCTAAGTAGTATGCCTCGACCGAGCATCAATATTGGCCAAGCTAGTAAGACTAGAATAAAGAAGAAGTATATCCTCTTCTTCTGAACTAAACCGAGATATGCTAGCGAAGTAACTAGTTGCAGGTAACATGCGTTCATCACACCATGAAATGAAGGAATCCCAAACTCTGTGTATAGTCGACCAGTACCGAAAATCACCCAAGTAAGGGGGACTCCTCTACCATGATAAACTTCTACTAGCGACCCTAAGAACCAGAATATGAATAAAAATTTGGCATATTGCTTTACAAGACCAAAATAATCCTGCGTTGTCTTTTTTCTCCGTCGCCCCAAAGTAGTAAACAAGTAAGCCACAACCATAGATATCAAATTGGCAGCGATCATAAACATGCCTTCCCAAGAAAATGGAAAGAGGTTTGTTGTCAATCCTAGGGCATAAAGCGTTAAAACTAGCCCCCAGGCAAAAAAGTATACAATGATTGGTGAAGTTAACATCATATGAACCTTTTAACCAAGCTTTTGACTTTAGGTATGAATACTCCTGCCGTTTTGAAAAACAATGGGTGAAGCGTCAATATTGAAATAATCCGCCATTGTACTTTTTTCGTCTTTGGAACATCTTCTGCAATTTTTCCAGCTACAAGCTTGAATCGCATATAGTTCAATGAACTTAATTGACGAAAAAGTTCTCCGCAAAGATACCTATATCTCCCTTCACTGCACGCTTCTGCCAACCTCTCATCATTTGGATAATGTTGCTTTATAGTAGAAAGTGTCAATAAAGATTCATCCAATAACTCAAAAGTCCTCTCACTTGCACCTTTACCATGTTTCCGGTATCTGCCAAGTAACTCAGGAATTTCTTTTACTTTACCTTTGTAAGCTGTTTCTATTGAAAAAATCCAATCCGAGACAACTGGAAACTTAGGATCAAAGCCATGTTCAGGACACGCTGAAGCCCTTACCATAATAGAGGATGCTCCTGGGATTCCTCCTTTTGCAATAATGTCATACACATCATTAATTTGTGCTTTGACAGTTTGATTAGTAAGGAATAGGGTTTCGTTGGTCTGATGTAAAAAGACATCTACTGGGTGATAAGAAAGCACTACCTCTGGATCATCAAAAACTTTTACTTGTTTGGATATTTTCCCCGGAAGAAACAGATCATCACCACCCAAAATTGCAATAAGTTCTCCCTTACAAGCAAAAAGTGCTGCGTTAGAGTTCCCGGTAATACCTAGGTTACTTTGGTTCAATACAGGCACAATAATGTCTGGATATTTATCATAGTACTGTTTAATGATTTTAGGAGTATTATCAGTTGAGGCATCATCAGCAACGACAATTTCTAAATTTGAGTAGTCCTGATTTAATACACTGTCGATAGTTTCCCCAATTAAGTCTTCTTGATTGTATGTAACAATCATAACAGAGACCTTAGGTTGATTTTTTTTTGTGCTTTCCAACTTCAACTCCAAATATAATACCAATAGCGAAAAAATATAGTACATAGTTTATACTATACGCTACAACAGCACCTTTCACACCTAATACATTGACTCCCAATATAGAGAAAACAACATAGGTAAGTGAGAATATTACCTCTAAAATCAACATCTTTCTTACGCTACCCAAACCGAGCATAGAAAATGCGAAAACCCATGAGATTATCTTAAAAAAGTCGCCTGGCAACTGATATAGAAAAAGAGAGACCATCTCTTCAAAAGTATCATCAAACAGAATTACTATTATATACTCTCTCATAGAATATATAACGAACATTCCGACAATTGAGACAAGTGAAACAATACCAACAAAATGATATACTAACCTCTTAATGCATTTACCATCCTTCATATTTGATATTTTTGGTATCAAATAAACAGATAAAGCTGAAGATATTAATACAAGGTACACTTCACTAAACCGGATCACACCTTGCCAAATACCAGAGTCATGCACTGAGATATCATTCGCAATATAAGTTCTTATAATCAGTTGAGATGCAGGTAAACAGATTGCGCTAATCACCCCAAAAATAGCGTATTGCTGGATACTTTCCTTAGCGCCCTTGTCAATTTCGATGCGATTGTAATACCTATACAATCGATTCCTTTCTTTTCTAATTATAAAAAAAACGATAGCATACCCGAGTGGCAAGCTAATAACAGCAAGCCTCCAGTCTGGATGCAAATAATAAGTAACCGTACTAATGATTATTGTAAACACCGATGCTAAAATATGTAACCCAGACAACTCACGTATTTTAAAAAGACCATTTAGAGCTGAAATATAAACTAGAACTTTTGCATGAAAGAACGTTAATGCAAGTGATATGATTATCAAAACTATTAAATTTTGATAATCATGTAATGATAAAAAATACAACAATAAAATAACAATAACGACTATAATAGACGCAATAATTGATAACTTAGACTCCAAACTCTTTACAGAATTAAAAATCCCAAACAGGCTTTTATTTCGGTCATTGCTTGCAATATTCTTTGTTATACCTGTAGCCATAATACCGCCACAAAGCATCACGTAAATAAGGTTTACATTTTGCACAACACCAAGGTTAGACATTCCTTCTGGGCCAGATAATGAAGCTACTATCTTAATAACTACAAAACCAGCTAGCATTTTCATCACAGTTTGTGCAACTGTAAATAAAGTAGTAGATGCAAAGTTCACTAGTTCGCCTATTTAGAAAGAGCTTCTTTAAAGCTGGAAATTATACCTGGTAGTTCGTCCAATAAATGTTTAGGCTTAAAGTTATAGTTTCTCTTTGACTTATCAATATTTATTGGCGTAAACACTTCACCTACAAAGCCAGCATGCCAGTTAACTTGACAATTGGTTTCTTTTTGAATTATTTCAGCGATAGATTTTGCAGAAACATTTACACCAGAAGCAACATTGTAAACATTGAAATATTTAAAACCGTCAATTACACACTTAGTAACAAAATTCGACACATCATCCACAGAAACATAATCTTTTTCATATTCAGGCTCTACATACATATCTATTTTCTTATGAGTCAGAGCATTCTTAATTATCATTGGCAAAAACAGATTACTATTTAATGCTGTACCATAAACATTGCTTGGCCTTATCACTGTAACATTTTTCCCAGAAAGCCTAGCGACTTCTTCAGAGACTAACTTAGACAAGTTAAAAAGCTTTCTCTCATCCTTTTTCGGTACATGCAGGTCAATATCTTCATTTGTATTTGGCGTTGCCATATACAATCTAGTTGAAGAGATATAAATAAGATGTTCATAATTAGCTTTAAATAAAACTTCATTAAAAAAGTTAATGTTAGCTTCAATTACATCAATAGGCTTAGTACATACACCATAACCAGCAGCGTATACAATGGCATCATAAGAAGTTTGAAAAAAGCTAACATCACCTCTTTCAGGTATATCTACATCATATCCACTTGACTCTAAATCGCTAACAATTTGGCTTCCAATGAATCCTCTACCACCAATTACAAGACATTTCTTCATTTCCCTAGGCCTTTTAAAATATTTAAATACTCTTTAAAACTTGGCTGCTCTTTATCTTTTTTCGACAGTTTTGGATCATCTGTAGGCCAGTCAATATCTAGATCAGTATCACTCCAAAGAATACCAAGTTCATCTTCAGGATCATAAAAGTCGGTACATTTATAACCAAAATGTACAACTTGAGAAAGCGTTAAAAATCCATGAGCAAAGCCTGGTGGAATGTACAACTGCTTGTGATTTTCATCAGAAAGAACAATTGAAAAATGTTTGCCAAATGTCGGAGAGGTTTCTCTCAGATCAACTGCAACATCAAAAACTTCCCCTTTAGTGACATAAACCAGCTTTCCTTGCGGCTTATTGAGCTGCGAATGTAAACCTCTTAATATTCCTTTTGAAGATCTTGAAAAATTATCTTGGACAAAAGTTTCTTTGATACCAATTTCACGATATTTTTCTTCATGAAAGCTCTCAAAAAAATAGCCTCTTTCATCCCCATATACATCTGGCTCAATAACGATACAGCCATCTAAGTTCGTCTTAGTAACCTTCATTACGCTCTCAATACATAACTGTTGACAACTTCTACGACGCTAGCGACTTGTTCATCAGTCATTGTTGGTCCCATAGGAAGACTTACAACTTGGCGATGAATTCTTTCTGTAACAGGTAGGGACAAATGACCAAGTTCGGCATATGCTTGTTGCTTATGTGGGGCTATTGGGTAGTGAACCATCGTATGCACCCCTCTACTTTCAAGATACGCCACAAAGTCAGCCCTATTTTCAACTTGTATAACATAAAGGTGGAATACATGAGCCTCAGCAGAGTCGACGTATGGTTGCTTTAAAACTAAACTGTTATCAATATGTTGATTGTAGTATTGAGCGATTTGTTTACGTCGACTAGTCTCGCCATCTAAGTAATTCAGTTTAACTCTCAACATTGCAGCTTGCATTTCATCTAAGCGGGAGTTGACGCCTTTATACCTATTCTCATATTTAGTGTGCGAGCCATAGTTTCTCAGGGCTGTTACTACACTAATCAACTCTTCGTCGTTTGTCGTAATTCCACCAGCATCACCTAGTGCCCCTAAGTTCTTGCCTGGATAAAAACTAAAGGCTCCCGCATCACCCCAAGATCCAGCTTTCCTTGATTTTATCGAGGCGCCGTGGGCTTGAGCACAATCTTCCAATACTAAAAGATTGAACTCATCAGCAATATCCATAATTTCCTCCATAGGAGAAATATTGCCATAAAGGTGAACGGGGAGTATTACCTTAGTTTTTTCAGTAATCGCCTTCCGAATACCACACTTCGTAAGGTTATACGACTCTTCACATGGCTCAACGAGAACAGGTACTAATCCATTATCGCTAATCGCCAGAATAGATGCTATGTAGGTATTTGCAGGTACAATTACCTCATCACCACTCTTAATTTTTCCCATCTCTTTCCATGCTCTAAGCACTAGTGAAAGAGCATCTAAACCATTAGCAACACCCAATGCGTGTGTAACACCACAGTAGTCAGCAAACTCCTTCTCAAACTCTTTCACTTCGGTACCCATGACGTACCACCCAGAGTCAATAACTCTTTGACATGCGCTAGATAGTTCGTCTCGATAAGCTAGGTTAATTGACTTAAGATCAAGAAATGGAATCATTTTATTTAAGTATCCTTGCAAATTTATTTTTACTTTCAGCAACTGCTTCTTTGGTTATATCGTAGTAATAATGAACAGAGTCCTCACCAGTTTGTTTTGCACCAAACTTCAAGTGGAAATCACTAACTTTATCGTTTCCTTTGACTACTTCAAAATGGCTTTTTGTAAAGCCTAATTCTTCAAACCCAAACTCGTATACTAAAAAAGCTGATTCGACAGCTGCGTATCGAGTTTTGTCCTCGTTTAATATCCAACTACCCCAACTAAAAGAGCTGTTTTGAAAGTCATACATTCTAACTGTACCGCAAGGTATACCATCAGCACGCTCAATAATGAAATAGAACTCTTCTTTATTATTTTCTTTTTCTTTGTAACGTCTTATCCAATCTCGCTGGGCATCTACATCAGCACCAACAGATGATAGGTACTTATTATATTTATCATTAGTTCTCAGTGAAATGATAAACTCAGCGTCTGACTCTTTTACTAAACGTAACTTAATAGTTTTAGAAATCAGCATTCACTTCCTCCAAAAAATCTGAATATTCACGGATATAGTCACTCTCATCATAATGATCGCTAGCTAAGACCATTAATATACAATCTTCTGAGAAGTCATACATTTCATGCCATTGCATCACATCAATAAGTAGCCCCTGCGAATTAGAATCAAGAACCGTTTCTTCCTTATGCGTTCCATTGTCCATCAAGAACTTACAGCTTCCCGCCAAACAAACCGCTACTTGCTGTAGTTCTTTGTGTGCATGAAATCCTCGAGTGACCCCTTTCTGCGTACCAAAAATGTAGTAAACCCGTTTAATTTCGAAAGGTATACTTCTCTCCGCTTCAATGGAAACAAGTGCCCCTCTAGAGTCACCGAGAACATTAAAGTCATAAAAATTAAGTAGGCTCATAATTACTTTTCGATTAAATCCATTAGATATCTTCCATACTCGTTTTTAAGCATAGGTGTCGCCAATTTCATCAGCTCATCATCACTTAACCAGTCATTACGCCATGCAATTTCTTCTAGGCAGGCAACTTTTAGTCCCTGAACATTTTCAATTGTTTGAACGAAAGAAGAAGCTTCATGTAGGCTTTGATGTGTTCCTGTATCCAACCAGGCAAAACCACGGCCAAGTAGTTCTACGTTTAAAGTCCCATCATTTAGATACATTTCATTCAATGAAGTTATTTCTAACTCACCTCTATCAGATGGTTTGACTTGCTTGGCAAACTCAATTACTCGATTGTCATAAAAATAAAGACCGGTAACAGCATAGTTAGACTTCGGAGCCTTGGGCTTTTCCTCCAAAGAAATAGCTTTCATGTTTTCATCAAACTCAACGACACCAAAGCGTTCAGGATCTTTTACTTGATAACCGAATACTGTCGCACCAGCTCCTCGATTCGCTGCATTAACAAGAGTAGAACTGAAGGATTGACCATAGAAGATATTGTCACCTAAGACTAAACACACGCTATCATCACCAATGAAATCTTCACCAATAATAAACGCTTGAGCGAGACCATCAGGAGATGGCTGCACTGCATACTCTAGGTTTACACCAAAATCACTCCCATCACCTAAAAGTCTTTTGAAGCTCTCATTATCCTCAGGGGTAGTAATAATCAAAATATCACGAATACCAGCGAGCATAAGAGTGGAAAGCGGGTAATAGATCATAGGTTTGTCATATACAGGAAGTAGCTGCTTAGAAACACCTCTAGTAATAGGATACAAACGAGTACCTGAACCACCAGCTAATACAATACCTTTCATACCTTTACTCCACACCTAAGCGTTCACGTTGATAGCTGCCATCCTGAACATTCTGGCACCACTTAAGGTTATCTAAGTACCACTGGACAGTTTTTTTAAGACCCGTTTCAAATGTTTCTATTGGAGTCCAACCTAACTCTTGTTGCATCTTTGAAGAATCAATCGCATAGCGACGATCGTGCCCCGGTCGATCTTGTACATAGGTTATTTGTTCAGCATAAGGCGAATCTTTCGGCACTAATACATCCAAGATAGAGCAAATAGTTTCAACAACTTCGAGGTTTTGTTTTTCGTTATGGCCTCCAATATTGTAAGTTTCACCTATGCCCCCTTCAGTCACAACTTTATAAAGAGCCCGAGCGTGGTCTTCAACGAAAAGCCAATCTCGAATTTGATCACCTTTACCATAAATCGGTAACTCTTTGCCTTCTAAAGCATTTAAGATGACAAGTGGGATCAGCTTTTCAGGGAAATGATATGGCCCATAGTTATTTGAGCAATTTGTTACAATGGTAGGAAGACCATAAGTACGCAACCATGCTCGAACAAGATGATCGCTAGATGCTTTTGAAGCTGAATACGGGCTAGATGGAGCGTATGGAGTTGTCTCTAAGAACATAGGTAACTCTGTTCCAGAATCAACCTCATCAGGGTGCGGAAGATCGCCATACACTTCATCGGTAGAAATGTGGTGGAAACGGAAAGATTGCTTTGCATCTGAGCTTAGATCGTTCCAATAAGCGCGAGTAGCCTCAAGTAAGGTATAGGTACCGACTACATTAGTTTCAATAAAAGCAGCAGGTCCAGTAATGGAACGATCCACATGAGACTCTGCAGCTAAATGCATTACAGCATCTGGGTTATGTTCAGAGAAAACTCGATCAAGCTCTGCTCTATCGCAAATATTTACTTGCTCAAAAACATATCGCTCATTATTTTCTACACTAGCTAAAGATTCTAAGTTACCAGCATAGGTCAAGCAGTCAACGTTAACAACACAATCGTTAGTGCTTTCAATTATGTGACGCACAACTGCTGAACCAATAAAGCCAGCGCCACCTGTTACCAAAATTTTCACTTATTTCCCTTATTATTAACAGTGAAACCAAAGCCCATCAGAGTGTTACACCTAAGGCAGGGTCGACAATTAAATATAACTTTTTATTTTACATGATACACATTATCTATGCGAGCCCTAGAGTAATGTTCAAAACATAAGTTTTAGATATTTTATCCGCCGAGCTATCTTGTTAGAATCCCAAGAAACAAATACAGAGAAGGAAAGGTTATGATCATCGTTACTGGTGGCGCTGGCATGATCGGCAGCAACATTGTAAAAGCATTAAATAACAGAGGCATCAAAGACATCCTCGTAGTTGACAACCTTAAAAATGGTAAAAAGTTTCGAAACTTAGTTGACCTAGATATCGCTGATTACATGGATCGTGATGACTTCCTTACTCAGATCATGGCTGGCGATGATTTCGGATCAATCGATGCAGTTTTCCATGAAGGTGCCTGCTCAGCGACTACAGAGTGGGATGGAAAGTATGTGATGCTCAATAACTATGAGTATTCTAAAGAGTTACTCCACTACTGCCTAGAACGTGAGATTCCTTTCCTTTATGCATCCTCAGCAGCTACTTATGGTGAAACTGATACGTTTATCGAAGAAAAAGTATACGAAGGCGCATTGAATGTGTACGGTTACTCAAAACAACAGTTTGATAACTATGTACGTCGAATTTGGCAAGATGCTGAAGAGCATGGAGAAAAGCTATCTCAAATAACAGGGTTCCGATATTTCAATGTTTATGGCCCTCGTGAGCAACATAAAGGCTCCATGGCTTCAGTCGCATTTCACCTCAATAACCAAATGAACGCGGGTGAGAATCCAAAGCTGTTTGAAGGGAGTGAAACTTTCCAGCGTGACTTCGTTTATGTTGGTGACGTTGCAGCTGTTAACCTCTGGTTTATGGAAAGCGGTGCTTCAGGCATCTTCAACCTCGGTACAGGTAATGCGGAGTCGTTCGAAGAAGTGGCCAAAGCAGTGATTAAGTTTCATGGGAAAGGTAAAATTGAAACCATACCATTCCCTGAACACTTAAAAGGTGCTTACCAAGAATTTACGCAAGCCGATCTAACAAAGCTGCGCGCAGCTGGTTGCGAGCATGAGTTTAAATCTGTGGCGGAAGGCGTTGCTGAATATATGCGAATCATCAACTCTTAGAGCACCTAGGGGTGACATAGATGTCAATAAAACGCTATGCTCACCCACACATCTATAACCTTCTTAGCGTTTTTCAAATTATTAGAGTTAAATAATGAATATCTTAATGGCACTCTCGCAGTTAGAAGTAACGGGTGCAGAAGTTTATGCCACTACGGTTGGCAATGAACTAACTGCCAGAGGGCATAACGTTCATTATGTATCTGACACTTTAACAAAACCTTTCAAAGGCAAATATTCTAGGCTACGTTTCAACAAACGCAGTATCCCTCGCCGTTTTTGGCATATCGCTTATTTGGTCTATTTGATTAAAAAGCATAAGATTCAACTTGCCCATGCTCATTCCCGTGCCTCCAGTTGGAGCTGTCATATAGCGTGCAAAATCACCGGCACGCCAATGGTCACTACAGTACATGGGAGGCAACCTGTTCATGCATCACGAAAGAAATTTCATGCTATGGGAGATAAAGCCCTTCCTGTATGTGAGGCAATTAAAGAGCAGCTAGTCCGCGAATTAGGTGTTTCAGAACAACAGCTAGAAGTAAGCAGAAACGGTATAGAGACAGACAAGTTCACCTGGCTAAAAGCTCCAGAAAATGAAAAGCCAATTGTGACTATTATTGGCCGCCTAACAGGCCCTAAAGGGGATCTTTGTTATCAGCTACTAGATGAGTGTCTAGATACCGAATCTTACGATGTAAAAGTAATTTCGGGCTCTAAAATAGAACCTCGTTTTGATAAGTTTAGACAATGCGTAGATTTTTGTGGCTACTCCAATGATGTAGCCTCTGCTTTGGCCGCGTCAGATCTTGTGATCGGTGCTGGTCGCGTTGCAATGGAATCTCTATTGTGTGGAAGACCCACTCTCGCAATAGGTGAAGCAAAAGCGATTGGTTTAGTTGATGAACGTAATATCAAAGAAGCAATGGCGAGCAACTTTGGCGATATTGGCCCAAAAGATCTCGATATAGACTTTTCATCAATTGAGCAACAAGTGAATCTAGGCTTGCAAAGCAAACATTGTTACAAAGAAATCGTTGAAACGATAAGAGAAAACTATAGCCTATCAAAAATCGTCAACCAAGTAGAAAACATCTACCAAACGGTTTACGTTGAAAAAATGCGTAAAGAGATACCAATCATTATGTACCACCGCTTCATCAAGAATGACAGTGAAAAAGGGGTACATGGCACATATTTGCATATTGATATGCTAGAAAAGCATTTCAAACTAATAAAAAAGATGGGATTTGAAACTATCACATTTGAGGATTTAGCGAGAAAGGGCTTAATCAGTCGGCTTGAATATGGAAAGCGCTATATTGTCATCACTGTAGATGATGGCTATAGAGATAACTATGAACTGCTTCTTCCTCTCCTACAAAAATACAACTTCAAGGCTGTTGTGTATGCGGTAACAGGTGAAACTTTTAATCGCTGGGATGTTGAAGTAAAAGATAATCCAGAAAAACCCGTTTCGTTAATGAATGCAGATGAGCTAAAAGCCTTGTCTGAGTCTGGACATATTGAGATTGGGGGGCATACAATTAGCCATCCTCACCTAAACACTCTTTCTGCCGAAGAGCAAGAAAAAGAGATACAAGAGAACAAGGTTAAATTAGAAAGTTGGTTAGGTAAGTCTCTTACCTCTTTCGCATACCCGTACGGCTCATTAGATATTGATTCGAAAAAAATCGTAGAAAAGCTTGGCTATCAGTTTGCAGTAGCTACTAATAGTGGTCCGCTAGCAACGCACCTAGATTTATTCCAGATTCGCAGGATTGCAATTTTCCCTAGAACCAGTGTATTCGGACTATGGAGAAAAATTCGTGGATGTTATCTATTTAATAAAGTGAAGCAATAAATCCAATGACAACTAAATATAATTATTTTTTTAAAAAAACTATTTTGTGGAGTACATTTTTAGTCCCTACTCTCCTTCTCTCTACTCCAAACTTTAGTGTCGGTGTAATAGTCATATTGATATTATCATCTATTTCTTACCTTCTATACAATAGAAGGAACCTAGTTCTAAACAGTTTTGACTTTCTCGTAATAATTTGTTTTTCAACTTATTTTCTTGGAGCTATTCCTGTCGCTATCTTGGATGGTTCTACTACTCGTTATTTTCAGGGAGGGGCTAGACTTTTACTATGCTTACCAATATACCTTGCTCTAAGCCAAACTTTAAAAACAACAACTTTGGAATTAAGAAAAAACTTGGAGTTTGGTGTCATTGTTGGTTCACTAAGTACATTTGTGCTTTCCATCTACCAGTTTTTTTATCTTTCTATGCCAAGAGTAGATGGGTTTCTTTTTAGTATAAATTTTGGATATCTAGCCTGCAGCCTTGCATTTCTTTCACTTTCTTTATGCTTCCAATCAGAAAGAAGGCATTGGTTAGTTGTAGCGTTTATAGTGAGTGTTATATCTGTAACTCTTACACTTACTCGTGGTGCTATTTTTGCCATTCCATTGCTACTAATTATCTGCCTATTGTTTTATGTAAAAAAACTAAATTATAAGCTTGTTGCTATTTGTAGCGCTATATTTATAGGATGTTGCATTTTAACTTACAACTATTCTAGTAGTTTTAAACAACGAATAGATTTCACAGTATTTGAATTTACTAGTATCGCTAAAGGGGAAGTAGGTCGAGCGCTTTCATCAGGAGATCGCTTACAGTACTGGATAGGTGCTACAGAAGCTTTCAAGAAAAGCCCCTTAATTGGGTTGCCTTATAGCGATCGAGAGCAGTTAAATCACGAACTTTATTTAGCTGGAAAAATAAACGAGCGAGCCTCTGGTATCACTCGAGGACATGCACATAATCAATATTTTGAGATGATCGCTAGTAATGGTACTTTGGGTATAATAAGTATCTTAGCTATTTTTGTTGTACCTTTAGCAATAATGATATTACATTTCAGAAATTCAACTTCAACGTGGGCATTCCCGGGAGCTATTTTTGTCTCTGGTTTTATCATTTTTGGTCTTACAGAGGTGCCGCTAACAGCCAACTTAATAGGCTCTTTTTACGGATTTATGCTCGCTGTATTTTTGGCTAATATTTCTGCCGAAAAACATCGCTCGAAACAAAAAGAAAAGCAATGAAAATTCTAATCATAGGCCCATCCTGGGTTGGCGATATGGTAATGTCACAAAGCCTTTATACGGAGTTAATGCATCAATATCCAAATACTGAGATAGATGTCCTAGCCCCTGCATGGTGTAAACCTATCTTAGAGCGCATGCCGGAAGTCAATCGAGCTATCGAGATGCCAATAGGACATGGTGAGTTCAACCTCAAGGGGCGTTGGCAATTAGCTCGAATACTGGCCAAAGAAGGCTATGACCATGCTTATATTTTACCTAATTCAGCCAAGTCTGCATTAATTCCATTTTTCGCAGGTATCAGATCAAGAATAGGTTGGAGAGGAGAGGTGCGCTATGGTCTTCTCAACGACTTACGGCCAGATAAACGTGTTTTCCAGTACATGGTCGAGAGATATGTCGCTTTAGCACACCGTAAAGGTGATATGCTTAAAAACGTTGAGTTAGAAAACTGCCCTCGCCCCAGCCTAACCATCGATTTAGCAAACCAGCAGACCGCAAGAAATCGCTTAGGTCTAGAGAGCACTCGACCTGTTATAGGACTATGCCCCGGAGCAGAATTCGGTCCAGCAAAGCGTTGGCCAGACACATACTATGCTGAAGTTGCAAAGTTCGCGATAGAACAAGGCTACCAAATATGGTTGTTTGGCTCAGCTAAAGACAGAGATGTCTGTGAACTCATTCGCTCAAAATTGTCGAATGAGCAATCTCAATTATGTTTAAACTTAGCAGGTGATACGTCTCTGATTGAGGCAGTCGATCTATTGGCAGCATGCCATACCGTTGTAAGTAATGACTCAGGACTAATGCACGTCTCTGCAGCCGTAGGTTGTAATATCGTGGCTATTTACGGTTCAAGTTCACCTAAATACACACCTCCACTCACCGATAAGCTAAGAATGGTGCACACTGATGTAGATTGTCGACCATGCTTTAAGAGAGAATGCCCTCTAGGTCACCTAGACTGCCTAAACAAACTAACACCAAACATTGTTATTAATGCCTTAAAAGAGTTTATCGGATAACACTATGAATCACTTATGGTTTGAGCGCGGTGCTTATGCCTCTTCAACTGCGCGGCATTACCTTGCAAATGAATTTGCCCCCGAGAAAGTAAAAAAAATTGCGATTTTTCGTCATGCTGCATTAGGTGATCAAGTGATTGCTCGTCCAATGCTAGTAGAAGCTAGGAAGTTTTTTCCTAACGCTAAGATAACGCTAGTTGGTGTCTCGAACTACCAATATGGCGCTCCTTCTGATTTAGCGGATGAAACAATTTTTATGGCCGGACGTCATAAGAAAAAAGAACTAACATTAAAAGAGCAAATTGCTGAATTCAAACAACTTGAAGAGCAGGATATTATCTTCGATGTTGCTGGTACAAGTCGTTCATACTGGATGACTCTATTGAGCAAAGCAAAGCTCAAATTTGGATTCCCGTACAAAACTTATCTTTGTGGCTCTCTCTATAATATTGCAGTGTTCCGTTCTGACTATCAGCCAGAGTTAGAAGTGATGTTAGACATGTTAAAAATGCTTGGTCATAACCCTCAACGACCACTTAATTTCGCATACCCAAATCACTACGAACAGTACAAAGAAGAGAAAGGTAATAAGCCAAAAATTCTTTATTTCAATGGCGCTTCTACTAAAAGTAAAATTCTTTCTGAACAACAGATGAAATCACTCATTGAAGAAGCTATTGAGTTATTGCCAGATTATCAACACGTCTATCTGGAAGGAAAAAATGATTTTGAGAAAGGTGATTTCCTTAAGCATTTGCTCTGCAAGGATAACTTTGAAATCCAAGAGTGCTTACCTTTAGAGGAATTAGTCGAGTACTCAGCGCGAGCAAGGTTAGTGGTTGCCCCAGACACCGGGATCAGAAATGTCGCAATCGCAACCCATACACCAACTGTCGGCATTTTTTATTCGACTGTTCCGTTTCGTTATACTCCGCTAGAAGATGACCATCGGATTGTCATGAATGCAAATGGCGACATCCCGAGCAATAGCCAAATTCTTTCAGTGGTACAGCAAGCACTGTCAATACAGAACAACGACTAAAAGGGCAAGCATGAACACATTTCCAATAATGGTCGCTAACCGTACCATAAAACTAATCGGTAATATCTTTAAGGTTCTGGCCTATCCATTTCATTTTGTTCTTCCAAAAACACGTTTTACAATTCCTGAGTACTCTCCTGCTAGAGTCCACTCAAGAGACTCTGATGGTGTAACAAAGATAATCTGGCAAACTAATTATTCCAATAGATCAACATTGCCCATTTACCTAAATTACCTTTTTAACCGCTTGATGTCTCTAGATTACGAGTACCGCTATGTGAGCACTGAAGGTCGCGAAGAATATCTAAGAGAACACGCCCCGAAAGAAGTCTATGAAGCCTATTTAAAACTGACTGATGGTGCCGCTCAAGCAGACTTATGGCGCGTAACCACCCTCTACCTACAGGGGGGAGTCTACATGGATATTGATGCGACTTTAGTCTGGCCACTAAAGCGGATTCTCAAAGGTGTCAGCAAATCGCTTTATATCAAAATTAAAGATGACACTGAGATTACCAATTACTTCCTAGCCACGTGCCCAAATAATCCAGAGTATAAAGCGGTAATGAAGGCCATAGTCCATAATGTAGAGAATTACGATCCAGCTAAAGGTGTCTATGGTACGACTGGCCCTCAAGTGTTTAATGATGTGCTCAATACACAAGAAGTAAACTCTCGTCGCCGCCGCTATGTTTGTATTCAAGGAACGTTCACCAATGAATACTTCCAATACTTAGACAAGCCTCGTGGTAAGTGGACTCACCAAGATCCAAACGACCTTATAAAAAAGTAATCTAAATAGGGATAGTTAAAAGTGCTTATTCGTTGGTTGTATACACTGCTACTTACCTTCTTCGCACCATTCTTACTGTTTGGCTTGTACAAAAAAAAAGAAGGTAAACCCAGTATTGGTTCGCGTTGGAAAGAGCACTTTGGTTTTACCCCAAAATTAGAGTCAGATAAACAGCCTATATGGGTTCATGCAGTATCAGTGGGAGAAACTATCGCTGTTGCCCCACTGATTAAGCAACTAAAGTTCGAACATCCGGATACTGAGATCGTCCTTACGACTACAACTCCCACGGGGGCAGAGCAAGCTGCTAAGCTTGGCAAATTAGTAAAGCATCGTTATATGCCGTTAGATTTCCCATTCGCTGTTAAAGGCTTTATCAAAGCGATAAAACCTTGCAAGATGGTGATTATGGAAACCGAACTATGGCCCAACACTCTCTACACTGTCTCCAAAAACGACATTCCAATCAGCGTTATTAATGCACGCCTATCTGAACGATCGTACCGACGCTACTCAAAAATCCAGCCCATTTTTAATCTGCTGAGTAAAAATATTGAACAGTTACTGTGTCAGTATAAAGATGATGCAGAGCGGTTTGTTAAGTTAGGAGTCGACTCCAACAAAGTGACTGTAACAGGTTCAATTAAATTCGATATACGTATTGAACCCAATCACATTGAACACGGTAACCGTCTTAGAGAGCAACTGGGAAAAGATCGCCCAGTTTGGATAGCTGCCAGCACGCATATAGGTGAAGATGAGCAGGTTCTAGCCGCACACCGAGAGATACTCAATAGCACCCCTGACGCATTGCTAATTCTTGTTCCACGTCACCCTGAGAGGTTCAGAACAGTATTTGAACTGTGTCAAAAAGAAGGTTTTGCTGTTCAGCGTCGAACTAACTCGGCTGAGAAAGAACTACAAAATACAGAAGTCTATTTAGCCGATACCATGGGAGAAATGTTGACATTAATCCAAGCCGCTGACATCTGCTTTATGGGCGGTAGTTTGATTGGTGACAAGGTAGGTGGGCATAATGTTCTCGAGCCAGCAGCTTTAGCCAAACCTGTTGTTTCTGGCCCAAGCTACTACAACTTTCTAGAAATAGTTAATAATTTAAAAAGCATTAATGCCCTTGCGATAGTTCCAAATTCAACGAGTCTAGCAGAAGCAATTAAAGAGCTTTTTGTAGAATCAGAACAAGCCTATGGAATGGCTGAGAGGGGATATAAATTCGTTCAATTAAACAAAGGAGCGATACAGCGCTCCATTGTTCTAATTCTCAATTCATAAGTAATTTACTTGTTAGGTAAGTAATCCCTAAACTGTTTTGTGTTCCAGATAGTCATTCTGACAAAGCGATAAAAACGATAAATTTCTCTGAACAATTTAAACAATAAAGGCACTTTTGATTTTTCACCAAACTGGATTGTTGTTTCGCAGTCTGCTTTGTTACTAGCAAATGGTAGTAAACCCAAACAAGGTAATTTGGTTCTGTATGCCTCACCTAGGAAGTTATCTACTGCACATAACCAAAAGGAACTCGCATCAAGTAACTTTCTAGCGCCATTTGGAGAGAGGCTATAACATCTAGTAGAACCACTACAATTATCTCGCCAATGCACTAGCTGTATCTTCTCATCAATGACTTGCGGCTTCTCTTTTGTATCACTTACACCAAGTCTAAAGTAATCATAACCTGCATGATGTAATTGCTCTGCTTTGTTACAAATTTCATTGAACTCTGGTTCCAGGATCACATCGTCTTCCATGATCAATATGGGTTCATTCAACTCGAGGCATTTATTCCAGAGTAGGTAGTTGCTGGCATATATACCCTTTTCTCCAAGGGCTAACGGCCTACTTCTAAATAAAACCCTATGTCGTTCATCTACTTTATTTTCTAAATCAGCAGGCAAATTTTTACCGTCAACTGCATCAAAAAACTCATAATTGACTACGTTAGCGTTACTTAGCTGTAATTCCATTTCACGCCGCCTTTCGAGCGAGCGTGGCAAGTTTATTATAAAAATTTTCATACTTTACTAATCTACTAATACAAAATTTCTGGAACGCCTGATCAATCAGGCTCTCTCAAGGCATAACTTCGCTTTTTGGGCTAACTCATTGTTCTCGAAATTATTGATCTCCCCGCGAGCAACAATAACTTCAGCAATATCAGAGTTTGGATGCCAGTTGGAAAAGTTCGCAGCATCATCGCTGTAGATAGCAACTTGGGGTTTGAGAAGCCCAGAAGCGATGTGCACAATGGAGGTATCAACAGAGATAACAAGCTTAGCTTTAACAACTGCAGCAATCGCATCATAAATTGATTGACTATCAGCAAAATGAACAACTCTATCACTCGTTAAGTTCATTGACTGAAACTGCTTTAAGGTATCAGGAGCAGTTAATACAACAACTTTAAGAGATTCATCGAGACTTAGCACCGCGCTCGCAATGGCTTCTATCGATTCACGACTGAGTTTACGCTCATTGCCGCTTCCAAACGGGTTCAAAAGTACATAATCATTGATGCCACTTGCCACAATGAAACTTTCAATTTTGGCTACCGACTCGGTGAGCACGGGTACTTGATATCTCTCGGCAGGCTCTAAGATACCCAAAAGCTTGGATACGTAATCGAATTTTTCTGCATAATGAAGACCATGAATATCAGCGGAAATATTGATATCGACCAGTTTCAGTAAACTATCCACACCGACGATAAGCCTCGAATCTAGCTTGTTGAGCAGATAGATATCCTTCATTTTCATATCAAGGTTAAGCGATGCGACAACATCAATGCTCCCTAACTCCTGACAAACTGCCCGTATCTCACCATAGGAAGGACGTTTACTAAGATGAACAACTTGATCCACGGAAAAATGTTGCTTGAATAGAGGTTCCATCGATAGCGTGGTCAACACCGTAATTTTAATATCAGGCCTGTGCTTGCGAATTTTATTGATAACTCCAGAAGAAACAATTGCATCACCGAGCTTGGCATCATTGCGAATAAATAAGATGCTTTTCGCCTGTTTAGGATCAAAAGTAGACTCTCTTTTACGATCAAACAGCAGTACACCAAGGTGTCTTCTAACCACATCCCGAAAACGTTGCAGTCGGCTAATAATAAATCTCATTAAATACCTTTGTAAGCAGACAGAATTACAGAAAAATCACTGTGCACCCATTTGACATGTCTCTTCCCCACCTCTTTCTCAAAAGAGCGCTTTAGTCTTGCTAAATTGCTCTGCTTCCACTCTTCGCCAGATTGCTGGTAGCATTTGTCGAAGTCGATAATCCAAACTTTTTCGTCTTCATCAAGCAAGATATTGTGGATATTGAGGTCAGTGTGGTTCACTTGCGCGTTATGCATCTTACGGATTTCTTGGCCAATTTTCTGATATATCTGCGCAGAAAGTGGCTTTTCTACCAGAATCGAGACCAAATCTTTGGCATTGGGTATCTTTTCACTCAACAAATCCGCGGTATAACTCAAGCTACTTTTGATCGCTCGGGCAGCAATTGGTTTAGGGACATTGACGCCCGCTTGGATTAGCGTATTCAAAAGCTGAAACTCTTGGTAACTGCGCGTTTGCTCCCAGCCTGAAAAGCGGTAACTGTCTTTAACCAATTTTCCAAATAGACCACCACGGCGATAGTGCCGCAGCGCAGCAGGCATTGACTCTGTTTGCACAAACCAAGTAGTACCACGACCTTGAGCGCTACCAATAACTTTGCCGTTTTGCTGCCAATAACTTGGTTCGAAAACTTGTTTAGGGTCTTCTTTGAGTAGCTCTTCGTCATACCATATGGTCTGATTATCAAACTGCAAAGTCTTCATGCGTGGTGATCTCTCAATTTATTTGCGCCGCCATTTTACATTTATTGAGCCTCTCTGCATAATCTTGGCTAATACACGCTAATTGAAATCACTATGCCACTTTTTTCCTCTGCTCCTAAATCTCTCTGCATACTGCGCTTGTCTGCGATTGGTGACGTCTGTAATACCGTTGCGGCTGTACAAGCGATACAGCGCCAATGGCCTGAGACTGAAGTCGTCTGGGTAACAGGCAAACTGGAAGCAAAGCTAATTGAAGATTTAGACAACATCACAGTAGTGGTGTTTGATAAAAAAGATGGCTGGTCAGGCTATAAATCACTGTGGCGCGAGCTAAAAGATTATCGCTTTGACGCTCTCCTGCATATGCAATACGCGTTTAGAGCCAGCATTGCAACTTTAGGAATAAAGGCGAAGTACAAACTCGGATTTGATGCCACGCGTAGCCAAGACTTTCAAAACTTGTTTACCAATGTCAAAGTCCCCTCTCCGCAAACCATGCATGTTCTCGATGGGCTACTTGCCTTTGGTGAAACGCTCGGTGTGCAAGATATGTCACCGAAATGGCGGATTGACTACTCTGCGGATGATTTAACCTGGGCAACCGCTCAGCTTGATGAGACCATGCCAAACCTAGTAATTGTTCCGGCAGCGAGTAAAACCTATAAAAACTGGACAGCAGAAGGCTATGCCAAGCTGATTCAACATGCCCATCAAACAGGCTGGAACATTATTTTAGCCGGGAGCCCTGCTCAGATAGAGCTAGATCTTGCCGAACAAATCGAAAGTTTGATTAATGTTGCAGTGAGTAATTTGGTTGGCAAAAGCTCTCTAAAAGAGATGTTGGCTCTATTGGACAAAGCCAATCTAGTTGTTGCACCAGACACAGGCCCTGCCCATATGGCAAATGCGGTTAACACTCCTATTATTGGCCTTTATGCTCATCATAATCCAGAGCGAACAGGGCCCTATCAGTATCGTCATTATGTTGTGTCGGCCTATGAAGAAGCGATTCAAGCAGAGACAGGCAAAACATCAAAAGAGCTGAGTTGGCGCGCACGAGTAAAAGACAAAAACGCCATGCAACGTATTGATGCTCAGCAAGTTATCACCATGTTTGATAAAGTAGTCTCTGACTTAAACCTTCCATCATCCACTCCAGAGGTATCCTAGTGAGTAAACCAACCATTGCCGTTGCCCTAATCGTAAAAAACGAAGCGCAACATCTTAAAGCTTGCTTGGAAACCGTCCATGACTGGGTTGATGAAATTGTCGTCCTCGATTCTGGAAGTACAGACAAAACAGAACAAGTGGCACGAACCTTTACCGACAAGTTTTTCGTCAATCAAGAATGGCCAGGGTTTGGGCCTCAGCGCCGTATTGCTCAGTCTTATGTTGAATCCGATTATATCCTGTGGCTCGATGCTGATGAGCGTGTCACACCTGAGCTGAAAGAGAGCATCTTAACTGCGGTTGCTAACAATGAACCGTCAACCATCTATCAAACTGCGCGCTTAAGTTGGGTGTTTGGCCGTTATATTCGCCATTGTGGCTGGTACCCAGATCGCGTTCTGCGTCTATATCCTACGAAACTGACTCAGTACAATGCTGCTTTAGTGCACGAGAAAGTCGAAGTAACTGGGGAGATGAAGGTTGAAAACCTTACTGGTGACCTGATTCACTTTACTTACAATGATATGAACCATTACTTAGTTAAGTCAGCAGGCTATGCGAAAGCGTGGGCAGAGCAGAGAGAGAAAAAGGGTAAAAAGAGCAGCATCTCACAAGGTATCCTTCATGCATTAGGCTGCTTTTTGAAAATGTATGTCGTTAAGGCCGGCTTCTTAGATGGTAAACAGGGCTTCCTGCTGTCGCTGCTCTCTGCGCATTCTACCTTTGTCAAATATGCGGATTTATGGATTCGAACAGAAACAAATAAGATGCCTGAAAAGTTTTGAACACTTGAATTGTAAGGCGACCGATAAGGTCGCCTTTTTCTACACTAACTTTTCATTAGCCCAAGGCTGCAACTCTTCCAGTACCTTGTCGATATCAATACGCGCCATATCTTCCTGGCTCGCTTTATCATCAGCTTGTGGTGGGCAAAATGCGATATGATTCTCTTCTGAATTAATCGGTTGCCAGCGTAGTGGCGTGGCAGAACGTTTACTTGGGAAGAAACCAACGGTTGGCACATCGATCGCCGCCGCAATATGTAACGGGCCAGTTGAGCCTGCGATAAACATATCGGCACAAGCAATCGAGCAAGAGAAATCAACCAAACCATCGTTCTTATCATAGAGCGCTGCATTTCTGCCACGGCTAGCCATCAATTGCTGCAACTCAGCGGCTTTTTGTTCTTCACCTGGACCAGCGGTTAATACCACTTCAAATTCACCCGCTAAACCGCTGACAAGCTGTGCATACTGCTCTAAAGAAAGATTATTGGCTGAGCCACCACTACCAGCATGAACATAGACCCAAGGCTTGTTTACATCCAATTCGAGTTGTTGTGCCAGCTTGCCTTTTTGCTGCTCTAACTGCTGTGAGCTAAACGATAAATAAGGCGCTGAAGGTTCAATGATAGGCATGCCAATATCACTTAAAAAGGCGCGAATAAGATCTAGGTTGTATTTAAACTCTGGCTTAGCCGATTGTGAACGCTTTTGCTTAATGCGCTTGTTATAGAAGATCTGCGCGAGCTTAGTCGCGGGAGCTAAGCGATAAGGAATCTTGCCCTTCCAAACTAACTTGGCGTTATAAGTAGTAGAGAACAAGTTAATGGAAGCATCAAACTGCTCGTGACGAATCTGCTCAATCAGCTCTTTCTGCGCATGTTTTGAAGCTTTCTTTGTCGGGTCGACAAGCACATGATCAATCCATGGGCATAGCTCTGCAAGCGCAACCGTATAATTGGGCACCAGAGCTGTAACCTGACAATCTGGTAGCGAAGCTTTAAGCATGGCAAAGCTCGGCCATGCCAACATAAAGTCGCCGATTTTGTCGTTTCTCACTACCAGTATTTTTTTCATCACTCAATCCACATCTATCTTTTGTTCCAATGATAACGGCTTCAGTGGGTAATTGTGAGCCTTTTTGTTAACATTGAAGGAGATGGAAAAATTAGAGACGCGCAAAGTGAGCCAAAAACGCCTATCCCGAGTCATCTATCCGGGAACATTTGATCCTATTACTAACGGACACCTAGACTTGATTGAACGTGCCGCAGATATGTTTGATGAAGTCATCATCGCCGTTGCAGCCAGCCCAAGTAAAAACACTATGTTTACCTTGGATGAGCGTGTTCAATTCGCTCAACAAGTCACAAAGCACCTAGACAACGTCAGCTCTAAAGGTTTTTCGGGCCTAATGGTTGACTTTGCTAAGCAAGAGCAGGCTAATGTTCTGATTCGCGGCCTACGCACTACTGTCGACTTCGAGTACGAATTTGGTCTAACGAACATGTATCGCCGCCTTATGCCAGGTTTAGAGAGTGTATTCTTAACCCCAGCCGAAGAGCATGCTTTTATCTCTTCAACCATAGTACGCGAGGTGGCTATTCACGGTGGTGACGTCACCAACTTCGTACCAAAAGTGGTGGCAGATGCTCTAAAAACCAAAGCGCATGTTTAATGGATAACTGGATAACTGGATAACTGGATAACTACAATTGCTCCGCAGTAGTTGAAGAGTCAACTCTAGTTTTCCAGAAGGGCGAAGCCCGATCCCGCTTTCCCGCAGCGGAGCGCTCCCGCTTTTATTTCTGACACTGACTACAGAAAAACGTATTGCGCTGACCGATCTTCTGCTCTTCGATGAGTTCGCCACACTTAGGGCAAGGCTCACCTGCTTTACCATAAACGTGCAGCTCCTGAGCAAAGTAACCTGGCTTTCCATCAGCTTGAGCGAAGTCTTTCAATGTCGTTCCACCTTGTTTGATTGCAGTATCCAGTACTCGCTTAATCTCTTTGACTAATAATTCCCACTCTTTCGCCGTAAGTTTTCCGGCAAGTCGTGTGGGATGGATACCGGAACTAAACAGAGACTCATTGGCGTAGATGTTGCCTACGCCAACCACGACTTTGTTATCCATAATAAATTGCTTCACCGCAACACGCTTATTCGCGGCCTTTTCAGCAATGTAATCGGCATTGAATTCAGAGGTTAGCGGCTCAGGCCCCATACTACCTAGCGCAGCGTGAGTGCCATCTTCTGTCCATAACCAAGCGCCAAACCGCCTTGGATCGTTGTAGCGCAACACCTTACCGTTAGTGAGTTTCAGATCAACATGATCATGTTTAGCCGGTGAGATCTCGGCATCTAGCACTCTTAGTGAACCAGACATCCCAAGATGGACAATCGCGCTACCTGCATCTGTTTCGATCAACAAATACTTGGCTCGGCGAGTAATCCCTCGAATGACCTGCCCTTCCATTTTTTTCAGCTCAGTAGGGATATCCCAACGCAGTTTAGGAGTGCGAAATGTCAGCTTAGCCACTGTTTGACCAATTAGGTGAGGCGAGATCCCCATTCGGCTTACTTCAACTTCAGGTAATTCAGGCATCAATTATTCCTATCGCATACAACACAAAGTGTAGATTTACTCAGGCATAAGATAGCGAGGTTCAACCGAAATGGCTATCCACTTGTCTTGCCAGTTTTTCAGCAACCAAAATTGTGGGGCTTGGTAATAAGTGATCCTTTGTGGCTCTTCCTGATCTAAATACCAGGCTTCAATTGAACTTGGGCGACTAAGCTGAGGCTTTAAGCTATCGAAGTTGTCTTGAGTCACTTCTGTGCCGACTAAATCAATCCAACGTTGTGCAAGTTCTTGTTCCGGAATAGCGGTATTGACAGTACTGCGCCAACGTCCTTGGTTTTTCTCCAGTGACCAATCAGAAAAATGTAATGCCTGTAACTCTGCCTGAGGGTTCAACAGATACGGATAAGGACTTTCAACCACCGCCGGCTCAAGTAGATAGGTTTTGATCAAAGTAGGAAGGTTAAGCAAAGCGATAAACGCGATAATGCCTAACATAAGGATATTGTTCCAACGTCTACGACGTGCAGGGGAAACTCGCATAGTGTCTAACTTTCTCTGCCTTTAACTGACTCAAAAGTAGCAGAAAAGAGGTAGATAGGCGAGAGCTGGAGAGCTGGAGAGCTGGAGAGCTGGAGAGCTGGAGAGCTGGAGAGCTGGAGAGCTGGAGAGCTGGAGAGCTGGAGAGCTAACGTTGCTTGACAATGGTTAAGGTGTCAACTCTAGATTTCTCGCAGGGCGAAGCCCGATCTCGAGCGCAGCGTTCTGTAGGACGAAGCCTGTTCCCGGAGGCCGTAGCCCGTTCCTTCTCTCCAAAAAATAAAAAACCCAACCATATTGCTATGATTGGGTTTCAATTCACGCTTCCCGAGGGAAGTTCAAAGAAGAATCAATTACTTGATTTTAGCTTCTTTGTACATAACGTGCTGGCGAACTACTGGATCAAACTTTTTGATCTCAAATTTGCCTGGCATGTTACGCTTGTTCTTATCAGTCGTGTAGAAGTGACCAGTACCTGCAGAAGATACTAGGCGGATTTTCTCACGTACGCCTTTCTTTGCCATTGTCTATTTCCTCTTAAACGTTTACGCCGTTTGCACGGATATCAACAAGAACAGCATCAATGCCTTTCTTATCGATGATACGCATACCTTTAGCAGATAGACGTAGTTTAACAAAACGTTTTTCGCTCTCTACCCAGAAACGATGAGTTTGTAGGTTCGGCAGAAAACGACGCTTAGTAGCATTGCGTGCGTGTGAACGGTTGTTACCCGTTACTGGACGCTTACCAGTTACTTGGCATACTCGTGACATGAATGTCTTCTCCAAAATCGTTTCAGCTCGATATCAACCTTGGTGGCCGAACCTCTCAGTTTCTAAATTAGAAGTTTGAGGTCTTATACCGCTATGGAAACCCATACAAGGCTATCAAAGGTCGCGCATTATACTAACTTGAGTAGCATTGCTCAAGACCCGAACAGATCCTTTTTAAAGGTTTTCGTGATCTTTTTTAGGCAGAGCTGATTTATGTGCTAAAAAATGTCGGGGGATTGTAGCAGAAATCAGCGAACTCACAACTAAAAATGTGATTTAAATCCAACCGCGCTCCGCAAAGGAAACAATCTCTCCATCGCCAACCACAAAGTGGTCTAGCACGCGGATATCCACCAGCGCTAACGCATCACTGATTTGTCGGGTCATTCGTCGATCGCTCTGGCTAGGCTCTGCAACGCCTGACGGGTGATTATGGGCCAAAATCAAGGCAGCGGAATTGTGCTCTAAAGCGCGCTTAACGACTTCTCTTGGGTAGACTGAAGCAGCATCTATCGTGCCTTGGAACAGAGGCTCGCCACATATTACCCGATGTTGATTGTCTAAAAAGAGCACAAAGAATTCTTCTCTCTGCTTATCTCTGAGTAGTCCAGATAGATAGAGTTTCGTTTGTTCTGGGCTCGTCAAGGCATCACCACGCTTTAGCGTCTCAGCCAAGTAGCGTTGGGTCATTTCTAGTACCGCTTGCAGTTGAACATATTTAGCGACACCGAGCCCTTTATGACGACAAAAGTGGTCTAAATCAGCAGAAAAAAGCGCTCTGAGTGAGCCAAATTCCTTAATCAAATGGTCTGATAGAGCCAGAACATTCACCCCTTGGGTACCCGTTCTTAAAAATATAGCCAGAAGCTCGGCATCCGTTAGCGATTGCGGGCCATGTGATAGAAGCTTTTCTCTAGGCATGGATTCTTTTGGTAAAGCGTTCATCTATATCCCATCAGTAATGAACTCAGCAAAAGTTAGAGTAAATAAAGAAGGCATCATAGATAAAACCGAGCAAGAAACAGTGCGATTAACTAAGCGCAGAGCTTGAAACACTGTAGCGATAGAGGTGTGGCAAACTTTGCACCAAATCAACTTTCAAATTTAATAACTCAGATAGTGACCCTAGGCACGTAAATATCAGCCGTGGTATCTTACGGGCAGAAATTTTAAGGAAGATCATCATGCAAACACTCGCAGGTAAAAAGATCCTATTAGGTATTAGCGGTGGTATCGCTGCTTACAAATGTGCCGAACTGACTCGCCGCCTTATTGAACGTGGCGCGCAGGTTCAAGTGGTAATGACCAAAGCAGCTAAAGAATTTATTACCCCACTGACCATGCAGGCCGTCTCTGGCAAACCTGTCTCTGATAGCCTGCTCGATCCTGCTGCAGAAGCCTCTATGGGACATATCGAGCTTGCCAAATGGGCTGATCTTATCCTACTTGCACCGGCAACCGCGGATTTAATTGCTCGCATGAGCGCTGGTATGGGTAATGACTTACTCACGACCTTGGTACTTGCCACCGACTCACCAATTGCCGTCTCTCCAGCGATGAATCAGCAGATGTATCGCAATATCGCCACCCAAGAGAACATTGCAACCCTTGCGCGTCGTGGTATGCATATTTGGGGTCCAGCGGCAGGCGAACAAGCGTGTGGAGACGTGGGGCCTGGGCGCATGTTAGAACCAATGCAGCTCGTCGAGCGATGCGAACAATTTTTTGCTGATAAGCCCCTTAAAGGCAAATCCGTGGTGATTACAGCGGGCCCAACCCGTGAAGCGATCGACCCTGTACGCTACATCTCTAACCACAGTTCTGGAAAAATGGGTTTTGCATTAGCGCAAGCAGCAGCGGCACAGGGAGCAAAAGTAACGCTCGTTTCTGGCCCAGTCTCCCTTGCGACACCAGCAGGTGTAGAACGTATTGATGTCGACAGCGCACAAAGCATGTATAACGCTGCCATAGAGCAAGCAAAAATCCATGACATCTTTATCGGCTGCGCCGCAGTTGCTGACTATCGTCCTGAATCCATCGCCGAGCAAAAAATCAAAAAGACCGATGATAGCGATCAAATGACCATCACTATGGTGAAGAACCCCGACATTATCGCTTCTGTCGCTGCTCTCAGTGAATCTAGACCATTTACCGTTGGGTTTGCTGCCGAAACTCAAGACGTAGAACACTACGCACGTACAAAGCTCAGCAAGAAGCATCTTGATATGATTTGTGCTAACGATGTCTCTATCGAAGGGCAAGGCTTCAATAGCAACGACAATGCAATCACCGTATACTGGAAAGATGGTAAGCAATCACTTACCCTTGCGTCGAAGCAACAAATTGCCTCGCAAATCATCATGACAATCGCGGACAAACTAGAAGCGTAAAGCTCATATTTATTCTCAAGAAGAACAGACCTTCGCGATAAATGGAATCGTCATAAGTTGTTGGCTTTGAGCTATTTTGCTCAAAGCTTTATTCAGAATGGTAACAATAAGGAAAAAGGTTCATGGCCGGAACAAGAAAAACCAACCGCCGAGATGAAATTTTGCAAGCGTTGGCTGAAATGCTGGAGTCCAACGAAGGCGCTTCACGCATTACAACCGCAAAACTCGCTAAGCAAGTTGGCGTTTCAGAAGCCGCGCTGTATAGACACTTTCCAAGTAAAGCGCGCATGTTCGAAGGCTTAATCGAGTTTATCGAAGAGTCTTTAATGTCTCGTATCAACCGTATTCTGGATGAAGAGAAAGATACGCTGACTCGAATTCGACTCGTACTGCAATTGATTCTGGCTTTTGCCGAGCGCAATCCAGGTCTGAGCCGTATTTTGTCTGGTCACGCACTAATGTTTGAAAATGAACGCTTGCGCGACCGTATCAATCAACTATTTGAGCGTATTGAAACCTCTATCCGTCAGATCTTACGTGAGCGTATGCTGCGTGAAGGAAAGGCATTTCCTGTTGATGAGAAGGTATTAGCCGCCCAACTGCTTGGTCAGGTAGAAGGAAGCTTAAACCGATTCGTTCGCTCTGATTTTAAATACCAACCGACTGCAAACTTTGAAGAATACTGGGCACTGTTAAGCGCACAAATTAAGTAATCACTATGAGTAAAGATAAATACAATCAACCACCTCCATTTACCCTTTCCTTACTACACCCCAGAAACTGGGGAGTTTGGCTCGGTTTTGGACTGCTCGCATTGATTGTTAATGTTCTCCCTTACCCGTTATTACTGCGTTTGGGCCAAAGTATCGGTCGTTTAGGGATGCGCTTTGGCAAGTCTAGGGTAAAAATAGCCAAGCGTAATTTAGAGCTCGCTTTTCCTGAAATGACTCAAAATGAAATCAACAGAATTGTTGAAGAGAACTTCAAAAATACTGGAATGGCTTTAATTGAGACTGGAATCACTTGGTTTTGGCCAACATGGCGCTTCAAGCGCATACTAGTTACAAAAGATGTTGAAGAACTTAAGCGTCTAGACATGGAAGGCAAAGGTGTTTTGCTTTGCTGCGTGCACGCACTCAACCTAGAAATAACAGCCCGCGCTTTCGGCGTATTAGGTTTGCAAGGCTATGGCGCCTACCGCCCACATAGCAATCCGGCCTATGAATTTATCCAGTATCGTGGCCGTTCGCGCAATGGTAATAAACTTATCTACCGCACTGACCTTAAACAGATGATTCGCGTGTTGCGTCAGGGACATCGCCTATTTTATCTGCCGGATCAAGATTACGGTCATAACAAATCGGTATTTGTGCCTTTCTTTGCCGTTGAAGAAGCTTGTACTACAACTGGGACGAGTATTCTTGCTTACACAAGTAAGTGTGCCATTGTTCCTGGCTCTGGCTATAGAAACAATCAAGGTAAATACGAAATTATCGCCGATAAAAATATTGAACCTGACTACCCGAAAAAAGACGAAACTGCAGCTGCGGCATATATGAATAAATTTGTCGAAGAAATTATTATGCGTGCTCCGGAACAGTGGATGTGGCTACACAAACGCTTTAAGTCACTACCAGATAAATCACTAACAAACTCACGTTATCAATAATAGGCATCGCTGAATGAGCACCAACGATAAAAACAGCATAGATAAGCACTTACACAACCCAACTTTTGAGTGGTCTTTTCTACACCCGAAGCACTGGGGTACCTGGGTAGGGATCTTGTTTGCTGCACTTTTTGCTTTTATCCCATTTCGCTGGCGCGATAGCCTTGCTCGCAAGTTATCGGTTTTTGCCGTGCGAAAGAATGGTCGTGTAGTACGACGTGCGCGCGTTAACCTCGAATATTGCTTTCCAGAAAAGCCGGAGCAAGAGCGCCAAGAGATCCTTGAAGAAACTTTCGTTAAGGCAGCACAGTACCTATTGGGTTACTCTGAATTTTTAGTGCGCTCAACCAAACATAACCAAAGCCGTGGTATGATGATCGGCGAGGAGAACATCTTACCGCTACTGGATGCTGGCGAGAACGTAATCATCCTAGCGCCTCATGCGTGGGCGGTTGACTACCCTGCCGTTATGCTTGCCGCCAAAGGTTATAAAGTCACCACCATTATGAAGCCACAGCGCAATCCAATTGGTGACTGGCTGATGCAGGTTCAACGCATGCAATATGGTGGTCGTATCTTTGCCCGAGAAGCAGGGGTGAAGCCTTTTGTACGCTCAATTAAGGATGGTTATCTGGGTTATTGGTTACCAGACGAAGACTTTGGCGCCGCCAACTCTGTGTTTGTTCCTTTCTTTGGTACAGAGAAAGCCACACTAAAAGGTTTCGGCAAGATGGCTCGCCTATCTAAAGCAAAAGTCGTCCCTGTTCTGCCTGCCTACAACGATAAAACCGGTAAGTATGAAGTGCATATCTTGCCTGCGCTTGAAAACTTCCCAACAGGCGATGAAGAGACCGATGCTCGCGCGATGAACCAAGCGATTGAAGACTTAGTTCGTCCACATCCAGAACAATATATGTGGAACCTTTCTTTGCTGAAAACCCAACGCGATGGTCGTGAGATTTACGATAACTCACACTATGGCGATCGGGATGATATAGAGAGCTAGCGAGAAGCGAGAAGCGAGAAGCGAGAAGCGAGAAGCGAGAAGCGAGAAGCGAGAAGCGAGAAGCGAGAAGCGAGAAGCGAGAAGCGAGAAGCGAGAAGCGAGAAGCGA